>ERZ780032.20-NODE-20-length-46892-cov-3.635310_pt1 | contig 46892 bp, 63 predicted proteins | sample MGYA00511856_ERZ780032 | MGnify/ENA primary metagenome ERZ780032 (study PRJEB29588, sample SAMEA2147983) | human gut metagenome | biome: human gut; feature: human-associated habitat; material: faeces | place: Denmark | collected 2008/2010 ...
ACGTTCTCCGCGTGATGATGCTTCTATAACAGTGGGTACGTAACCCATTATTTTCATATAAGTTTCCTGATCCATTTTTCTCTCCTATATAATATATATATTATATTACAAAAATAAAATACATCCTATTAAAGAATTAAATTCTAATATTAACAAATGTAACAAATTGCCTTCTTGCTGAAATCAGACTTATACATAATTGTTTATATATGTAAGAGAGCTTAAAAAGAGAGGACGAGAGAGATGGCAATTTCTAATATTCATGAAACATTGTTGCTTTATACAAAACAAAAATCATTGATTAATGATAAATTGTCAACTAATATGATGAATTTATTGAATTCGTCTAAGCAAACAGCTGAAAATCAGGCTAAGTATAACGATCAGATGGATAATATTTACTATAATTACTATGAAGATGATCCTGAAACTTATGAATTGTTAACAGAGCAGCTTGAACAGGAACATGAACTGGAACTGGCTAATATAAACTCCTGGGAACAAGAGTTGGAATTAGAAAAAAATAACTTAGAAACACAATTAAATGAAATAAATACTTTTGAATCCAGTTGGACTAAATTATTACAAACTAATATTAAGAGCGACTTTTCATACGGAGGTGTACAACAGTAAGTTAACACAATTAAATAGCGGATTTCAAAAAAGCGGGTTTAGACCCGCTTTTTTGTTGTATTATAAATATATGCTTGATAATGGAGAAAAACTCGGAGCTTTTATTGTTCCTACAGGGATTGGTGCTTCAATCGGCGGATATGCCGGTGATGCATCGGCTTATGCCGCCAAATTTTCCGAAATTTCAAGACTTATTGTAAATCCTAACGTTGTAAATGCGGGATGCTTTTCGGGAATTAACAAAAACATGTTTTACGTTGAAGGGTATACAATTGATGAGTTTTTTAAAGGTAAAGTGAATTTAATACCATCTGTAAAGAATAAAATAGGTGTAGTATTTGATAAAGCTATACCCGAAGATGTATTAAACATTCATATAAATACTATAAATGCCGTTAAGTGTGTTTACGGTACAGATATTCGGCAATGGGTTATTACATCGCAAGATGTCGGAGTTGAGTTTAAAATTGAGGCTAACGGTATTTCTACAGGCAGTGTGCGGAATATAAAAACAATTCTTGAAGCTTCAAAAAAACTTTTAAGCTGCGGTTGTAATGCAATTGCGCTTGTTTGCCTGTTTGACGAACCCGGGGATGATAATCCGCAATACAGTCAGGGGATAGGAACAGATCCTGTAGGCGGGGTTGAAGCTGTTATATCTCATTATATTTCTAAGGAATTAAAAGTGCCCTGTGCGCATTCACCTGCTTTTGCAGATTATAATATTTATCCTGATTTGGTTGACGGACGTGCTGCATCGGAATATATTACTCCGACGTTTTTGCCTTGCATACTTTTGGGTTTAAGTAATGCACCTGTTATTTCTACACAGAATGGTTTTTCCGTTTCAAACCTTGACTATCTTGTTATGCCTTATGACGCATTGGGCTCGATCCCCGTATTTGAGGCTGTTAAAAGAGGTATTGATGTTTTTGCGGTTAAAGAAAATCTAACAGCTTTAAATGTAACCCCCGATAAAATCAGTAATTCTATTATTACAGTTTCTGATTATGATGCTTGTTTAGATTATATTGTTAAAAAATGTTAATATAATTTTGCCTTTTTCCTAAAGATTTTATCATTAACGTCCGATATGTATAACGTGTACGTGTGTAAGTATAGAAAGGCGGTAAAAATGGTTGACAAAACTCCACAAGTCGGGGGGGGGGCACCCTTATCCGGTCAGCAGTTCAGTACAAAAGGTATGAAACTTTCAGATTTAAAAAATCAAAACAAACTTCTGTTTGATTATTTTAAAAACAACGGTTTTAATGAAAACTCATATGTTTATTCAACTGACATTGAAAAGCTTAAAGAGGCATATGATAAAAATGATAACGGGAAACTTTCAAAAAAAGAAGCCCGTGCAATTTTCGGAGAAGATGTTTCAAGACGCGATATTAAAAAAGCAATCAAAGCTCTTGATGTAATTGCTGCAACTGATCTTGAAGGTGACGGACAATATCCGGTTAAAGTAAATGATAACGAAACCCAATATTATACAAAAGATAATAAGCTTGCGGGTGCTGTCTGTCAAGACGGAGATAAAGAAATCCGCGAGTTATACGGACCAAATAAACAGATAATAGAACAGCTAGTCGGCAGGAAAGGTCAGGATAATTCCTTTACACCCCTCTACCATACTGTAAATGAGTATAATAAAGATGGAACAATTTACAGCCGTCAGGAACGATTTTTCGGAGATAACGATGAATTCACTGAAACTAAAACAACATATTTAGACGGAGATGAAAATAAACCTTTAAAAATAGAGCAAGATATCAATGGTAATAAAAAAGCTACAAATATTGAATATAATGCTGATGGCAAAAAAATCCGAAGTCTGGAAATCGGCGGCGGGCAAAAGGCTGAAGTTGTATATGACGAATTCGAACGACCAATGAAAAGATTTGATACCGTAATTGCTTCTGATGCAATGACAATTCATGAATATAAATATAAAGGTTCTAATACAAAACCTTCTGAAATATTGACCACTAATCCCGACGGAACACAGGAAAATGTTGCATATGATGAAAACGGAGATTTTGCATACAGAGAGCAAATTGTTAAGCTTAATCCTGAAGATATAAAATCTGACGAAGAAAAAAGTCCGGTTAAGAAAACCGTATCTGCAAAAGTTCATGTTCCTGATGATTGGGGCAGGGTTCCGACAAGTTTCAGACATAATTCCGGTATTACCGATGCTAAAGACGCTGAAGAAGCATTAAAAACTTTGCTCGAAACTCGAGGTATAAAAGAAACAGATGTTGATAAAGATAAATTATTCGCTGATTTGGTAAAATACAATCCGAGTTTATTTACCAAAGACGGAAAAGTTAAAGATAATGCTAAATGGGACAGACTGGACCTGCCAAAAGATTTGCAGGGGCAATACGGAGTTGCCCAACCCGTCAAATCAGAGCAAGAACCTGTTCAAAGAGGTTATGTCCCGATAGACAGCTCTCTGGAAGGTATTCCGGATCCGAGAGCAAGATTTTTCAAAAATAAAGGTATATAAGCTTAAAAAGCGTCTGAATTACTCAGACGCTTTTTAAATTTGGTAAGTTTTTCAGTTTGTAAAAGAGCTTTGAAGCCGTTTTAAAATTTTCAGGATTTGAGCTTACATAAAACTCTTCATACTCAAATTTATTGTTTAACAAATTATTTTTTTTCAAATCATTTTTTATGTTTTCTGCAAAATAAACCGAAGGATCAATAAACTTTTCTGCAGGCATGAATTTTTCTAAAATACTTGTTAAATAAGGATAGTGAGTGCAGGCAAGAACAATTTTATCAGGAGCAAACTCTTTCATTAAATCTAAAATTTCCTGAACCTGCAAGATACTTTGAGGAGCATCTATTCTGTGTTCTTCTACAATTCTCACCCAATTCGGTGCGGCTAATTCAAAAACTTCCATGTCAGGATTATATTTTTTTATTTCCTTGTAATATGTGTGAGTGTTTATTGTCGCTGGAGTTGCTATAACCCCGAGTTTTTTTACATTTTCAAGTTTTGCAATCGTTGAACAGACAGATTGAATAATCGGATAAACTTTAAAATTATAGTTATCTTTCAATTTTTCATAAGTTACTGCCGATGTTGTATTGCATGCCATTATTACTGCTTTTGCTTTTTTTTCTTCAAAGAATTTAAAAATTTTATCTGCAAATTCAATAAGCTGTTCTTCAGATTTTTCTCCGTAAGGCATGTTTTTTGTATCACCAAAATAAAGGCAGTTTTCATCGGGAAGAAGCTTTTTAACTTTAGCAAATACGGTTAAACCGCCTACTCCCGAATCAAAAAATGCTATTGGTCTTTTATCGCTATTTGAACTGTTTAAAATAATTTTGTACTCCGTCTGCTATTGATTTCGCTGTAGCCTGCTTACGTTTTTCGCCAATCAGCTGTGCTCTTTCTCCGCTATTTGATATGAAACCTATTTCGACTAAAATCGCAGGTACTGTTGTATGATTTATAACATAAAATTTAGATTTAAACAAACCGCGGTTTGGCGACTGTACTGCACTCGCAAATGATGAATGAACTGTCTGCGCAAGTGCCATACTTTCCTGATGATAATAATGTGTTTCAACACCGGTAATTTCAGGTCGTACGCTTGAATTTACATGTATACTTACAAATATATCAGGATCGTTCTGTTCGCTTATTGCTACTCTGTCCTGCAATGAAACATATGTATCATCAGGTCTTGTCATTACTACCTGATAGCCTTTTTGTTTAAGAAGCTTTTCAACACGTTTTGCAACGTCCAGTGTAATATCCTTTTCATAAATACCTCCGCTGGTTGCCCCGACATCGGTACCTCCGTGACCTGCATCAATTACAACTTTTTTCTTATCTCCGGAATGTTTATTAGTATTATTTGACGGATTTAAGATTATTGAAGGTGGAGTAACTATCTGCTCTGGAGCTTTCTTTTTGGCTTCTTTTACTTTTATTTTTATGCTTCTTCCGTCAGCACCCAGATAGGTGCTTACCAGTGCATCTTGTTCGACAGGTATTGTAAGCTTTAAGCCTATTTTAGGCATTAACGATATTTGTGCTTCACTGAATAAAGTGTTTTTATATGCAGCTTTAAAATTTTCATCATGATATTTAGATACGTTATAAAGATAAAGAACTATTTTATCCTGATAGCGGTCTAAACCGTGAACAACAGGAGCATCAAATTTGAGTATCATAGATTCTGTCAGAGAATCTGTTTTTTCTTTATTATAAGCTGTTGCATTACTGCTGCTGTTATATAAAGTAGAGTTATTCGTTTTTTTATAATTAGCAATTATTAAAGATTGATTATCACTTGAATAAATCGGTATATAATCGCTTACATCATCAGTTGTTATTACTATTCTTGCTTTGTTAACGGAGAACTGACCTATTTTAACCGTTTCTGTTTCACTTATACGATATTCTTTGTTTCTTATTTTCATATCTACGAGAGTATTCGGCAGGTCGTAAATAATCCTTGACGGGTTTGTTAAAATCATAGGTTTTTCAATCGTAACCGCGCCAAAACCGTTTATTAATACTCCGTTCGGTCTCGGGGCTATATTATTAAGATAATATTTTGTGTTTAGTTTAAGTTCTTTTCGTGCCATTATTTGTTCGGCTTGAGTATTAAAAGCATCTTGAATTTGATCAACAATGGTGTCATTTGCCGGAGCAACAGGCATCATTATTGTCAAATATTCATAAAAATCGCTTGATGAAGAATGCTCATCCCTGTATGTGTTATGAAAATATTCATTGTCACACATAGTACCGTTTTTCAACTTGATTATAATATTATTCTTTATTCTTAAAAATTTAATATTATCAGGGTTAAAGTCATTATCAAAATACATTACGACCCTGACTACATTCGGATTTGTCGAGAACTGGTTAATTTTAACTTCTTTAATTCCGCCGCTTTGAAATTTCCAATCCTGCTTCGGGAATGTAATAATAGAGGAATCAATATCAAAATAAGCTCTTGACGGGTTTTCCATTTTTACGAGTTTTATATTTTGCAAGGCCGCACCTGATGGAGTATCCTGCCCTGACAAAACTATTATTGAATTAGATGTGTCGAAGTTTGCAGACGTAAATTTATATAATTCTTCCGCGCAAGCTTTCTGGACAAATGTAAACAGAGTAATAATGAATAATGTAAATAATATAAGTATTTTTTTCATAAATAAAATCTCGCTCATTATTATTATATAACGGGCAAGAAAAGCTATCAAATTGTAACAATTTTATTCATCAAGCAGATTATTTTTAACAGCTATATACACTGCATTAGTTCTGTTTTTAGCATTAAGCTTTCTGATTATAGAACTTATATGTGCTTTAACAGTATGTATACTAATAAAAATGATTTTACTTATCTGGTTATTCCCATAACCTAATGTAATTAATCTTAAAACAGCCACTTCTCTTTCTGTTAATTTTTCCATAATCTTACCTCACAGTTAAAGAATAACATATTGTATTTTTAAAAGATTAATTATATTGCCTTTTTTATTTTTTTTATAAAAAAACTTGAAAATAAATCTTTTTTTGCTAATATATAATTTGTAAAACCTATAAATGCGTGTGTAGCTCAGTTGGATAGAGTGTTTGGCTACGAACCAAAAGGTCGGGGGTTCGAATCCCTCCACGCGTAAGATTTGAAAAAACGATTTGAATTCATTTCAAATCGTTTTTTTATCATATTTACTAATATTTCTTAATAATTTATTCTACTTTCATCGCATAAAATGTATTGAAGTGAGTGTTTTGCGTAGGGCAGATGGTGCGATTATTTTGGGTAATTGGCTTGTGTAGCGGATTTCAGGGGCGGGAAATAATCAAACCATGTGAACCGTAATTACTCTTTTTACTCTTTTTCTACTCGGTGCAGATGGTGTGATTATTTCGGGCAAAAGGATTTTAATCCTCTTTGTGCCTGTGTTTTAGGGTGATTAAGGCTTGGTTCAAATGGTATGATTATTGCGGGCAAGTGAGTCTTTTGAGGTTTTTGAAAATTCTGCTGTTCTGTTAAATTTTTTAATTGATACGAAACCGACACAATGCTCGGAAGTAGTGTTCCAATTCTTCATCTTCAGAGTTAATGTGTGTGTACCATGAATGAATATGTAACTATTAAAGAAATCGCACAGGCTAAGGGGTTAAAGAGCACTCGTTCAATCCGAATGGAAATCAACAAACCTGAAAGCAAATATATTTCAAGAGAAGTCAAAGTTAACGGCGGTATCTCATACGAAATATTGTTTTCAAGTTTAGAACCTGAATTACAACAAAAACTTCGGGAATGCGAAACAAAATCAACGGCAATTGTTCCGTTGAATTACAAACCGCCTATTATTACAGATAAAGCAAGACAGACGGCAAATCACAGAATGAATATTGTTAAAGCCGCACTTGAACACAGAAATAAATATCCGAGTATAAAAGAGGCTGATGCTGAATTTTTAGACCTGTATAATTCTGGATTGTATTTACCAAAAGCATACGAATTTCTGGGCCGTATTTCAATCGGAACATTAAGAAGATACATACAAGCCTACAAGAAAACAGGCAACGCAGAATCCCTAATACCTCAATACAAAATAACAAAACAGGGTGAATATAACAGTATTTTAGATGACAATATGAAAAAAGTTCTGCTTGCTCTTTTACTTCATCAGAATAAATTCGGGTACAATACGGCAATCAGGCTTGCAAAACAAGTGTTGATTAAAAAAGGATATGATGAAGATGCTCTGCCTAGTAATATAACTTTCAAACGGTTTGCGGAGCATTTCAGAAGAAACCATTATGCGGAGTGGGTGCTAAGACGTGAGGGTATGAAAGCCTACCACGATAAGGTTGAACCATATATTGAAAGAGATATAAGTAAAATAGAAGTTGGAGATGTGTTAATCGCAGACGGACACGTTCTCAATTTTCAAGTAATAAATCCGTTTACAGGAAAACCGACCAGAGCAACTTTGGTCGGTTTTTTAGACTGGAAGTCAACAGCTCTTGTCGGCTATGAAATTATGATGACTGAAAATACTCAGTGCATAGCCTCTGCCCTTAGAAATGCAATTATTAATTTAGGTATTATCCCGAAAGTAGTTTATCAAGATAACGGCAAAGCATTTAAATCTAAATTCTTCCAAAACGCAGATTTTGATGAGGGGATACTTAACGGAGTGTATGCCAATTTAGATATTCACTCCGTTTTTGCCAAACCATACAATGCACGTGCAAAAGTTATAGAAAGATTTTTCTTAGATTTTCAGGAAGAATTTGAGAAACTTATGCCAAGTTATATCGGTACTTCAATTGAAAACCGTCCTGCGTGGATGAATAGAAATGAAAAATTGCACTTGCAACTTCATAATCAACAAACAAAAGGAAATATTCCGACAGTACAAGATGCTATTAAATATATTAATGCCTGGCTGGAATACAGAAATCAAAAAGCCTGTCCTAATGACCGTTCAAGGAGCATTCAAGAGGTATTAAACTCTGTTCGGAAACAAGATATTAATAAATCTGCACTTGATTATTTAATGATGAAAACAGAATCAAGGACAATAAACAAGCATGGAATAACGTTCCTCGGAATGCATTACAGGAGTGATGTTATTCTTGGACTTCGGGATAAGGTTTATGTCCGTTACAGTTTATTTGACCTTTCAAAGGTTCAAGTTTATTCAATGAAAGGTGAATTTTTATGCGTGGCACATAGGGTTCAGAAAGTTCACCCGATGGCAAATGTTCTCGGCACAGTTAAAGATATGGAAGAATACAAGCAGCAGTATCAAAGGCAGCAGAAAATTAAAAGCCGGCTTGTTAAACAAATTAAAAAGACATTCACTAAAGATGAACTTCAAGTTTTAGAAATTGAACCGGAACCTGTTTTAGAAATAGAAGAACAACCTAAGCCAAAGCGTGAACGGAAGTTAACCTCTCGTGAACGGCAGATGAACGTACCGATGTTTAATTCAAATTATGAAAAATACGAGTGGTTGATGGAAAACGGCTGTACAAATCCTGAACAAAGGAAATGGCTCGCCGATTACATAAGAAGTGATGAATATATAAATATATATGGAGACGAAAACGATGAAAAAAACATTTATTAAAACAAAAAACGTCAAGCGGTTTGTAGCTTTGATGGACGAGTTGCAAAAACTTCCGCCGAACATTCCAAAACTGGCATTAGTTTACGGAGACCATGGGCTTGGGAAATCTCAGACAATCCAGTGGTGGGCGGATAAAAACGATTCTGTATATGTTCGGGCAACGCAAGGGATGACGAGCAGATGGCTTTTATCTGAAATTGCGGAGGAGCTTGGAGAAGAACCTTACTGGCACACGCAGGAAACTTTTGAACTCATAGAAAATTATTTAAGGCAGAATCCTAAGATTATTATTGTTGATGAGATTGATTATTTGATTGAAAAGCATACGGTTGAAACTTTGAGGGATTTGCACGATAAAACCACCTGCCCGATAGTTTTAGTCGGAATGGGAGCGGCAGATAAAAAACTCGCAAGATATCCGCATTTAGTCGATAGGTTGTACAAAACTTTGAGATTTGAACAGTTTAATGCTGAAGATATTAGAGAAATTATTGAAAACTTGACAGAACTCAATTTTACAGATAATGGAATAAACTACCTTGCAACAAGGACAAACCAATTCAGACAACTGGTTAAGTTAATTAATAAAATAGAAAAACTGTCGGAAACAAACAAAATTGATGAGATAGACGAATACACATTGAAAGGACTGCTCAATGAAAGAACGAGTATTAAAGCTTTGCAGAAGGTTGGATAAATTTACACTTGATGAAATTTCAACTATTGCTGAAGATGTTGATGAGGCTGTTTTAGAGTTACTTCTCTTGACATTGGTTAAAGAGGGAAAATTAACTTTAAGAAATGACCTGTATTTTTATAATAAACAGAGTTTTAATAAAAAATATTCCATATTATCTTATTATCCGGCAAAGATTTTGGATATTGTAATACGTTGTTTTTGCCTTTCAATTCCGGCATATAAAGCCAAAGACGTAATTGGTATTGCAGAAAGTTCTACGATGCAATTATATTATATTTTTAGGGAGTTAATTTACGAACGGCAGACAAATAAATTAAAATCACTATATGATAAATCTCCGCAGCAAGGCAGAAACAGAATTTTTTACGATGAGGAATTTTCTTTTTATGTTTACGATAATCAGGTCTTTGTAAGTGAAAAATCATTTCAAAGCCCTGAAGAAAAAGCATTTACAAAACCTGAAATTCAAGAATTCAAAAAGGTTTACAGTTATCTGACGAGATTTACCTCTCACAATTCAAACAAAGTTGACCTGCTGCAAAAACTCGCCGAGGGAATCTGGAGGAGAAACAAGGAATTTGAGGAACTTTATTTTGATTTAAAAGTTAATTTACTTAATATTTCTTCATAAACTTTTCCCCGATTTTTTTAATAGTCCTTATCCTTTTTGTTATCTGATTTTAAAGTAAATATAAAAAATTCGTTCATTTTTTCTGTTCCTGTTATTACTGTTTTTTATTTTCAAAAGTCGGGGAATATTCCCCGCTGTTGATTTTTCGCCTATTCCATAAATAAATAATTTTCATATAATTGAATTATAGGTTAAAGATTTCCCGGTAGAGCCAGTCATATTGCCTTATTAGGCATATTCTGCTGTGCAAAAAATACTGGACAGTCGGCTTATAGAAAAATTTTCAAAATCTTATACAGCTTGATTATAGACAACTAACTATATCAAGAGAGGATTGAAAAATATGTCAAATTGTGTTTATTGCAAAAAACAAATTTTAACTAAATTTATTTTTTCCCTTTTGGATCTTAAATCAAAAGAAATTCAGATGGCTTTGAATATTTCCAAAAGTGTAGTAAGCCGCTATTTGACTGGGGAGAGAGGGTGTCCGGAAATTGACCTTTATATTATTGAAAAGATTTTCGGAATAAAAGTAAAGGATTACACAATTAATGAATGAAACCAAGCAAGTAAAATCAAATATTCCGGCTTGGATTTCAATTCAAGAAGCGTGTAATCTTTTGAATGTCAAAGAGAAGACACTCAAAAATCGCTGCTACAAAGGTGATTTTATTTATAAAATTGAAGTAAAAGATAATATAAAACAAATTTTTATTCGTTATTCATCTTTACCTATATCCAAAAAAATTGACAACGAATCTGATAATAAAAAATATTCTGAAGCCCCTTTATGGTCACGCATTCAGGCAGATAAATACATAGATGTTATCCAAAAAAGTCTTTGTTTGAGAGGCAGAGCCTTAAAACTGTTCATCGAAAATTGGAATAAAAATAATCCTGATAACCAAACGTCTTATTCTTCCTTAATTAGAATGAGAAATAGATACTTTGCTTGTGGAATAAATGGTTTACTATCAAGATATGGAAACAATTCAGGCAGATCAATAATAAAAGATTGCTATTTTGATTACTTCAAAAATTTGTATTTGATGGAGGGTGCTCCCTCTTTACAAACCTGTTGGGATTTGACACTTGGCTATGCAATGAGAGAAAACGGAGTTGAAAGAGTCAATTTCCCAAGTTGTTCAACCTTTAAACGCAGGTTAAGACGTGAAGTACCAAAACAAAGTATTTATTTAGCGAGATATGGGGAATCTGCTTGGAATAGGAAATACGGCAATTACATTGATAGAGACTATTCTACTGTAATTTGCGGAGAAGCGTGGGTTTCAGATCACGCTCAAATAGACGTTGCCTGTCTGAATTCAGACGGCAGCGTTGTTTTTCCTTGGGTTACTGCTTGGAGAGATTACAAATCAGGCAAATGGCTCGGTTGGATATTGCAATCAGGAAATCCAAATTCGGATCATATTTTTCAATCATTTTATTATGCGGTCAATGAATTTGGCTTACCTAAAGATGTCATCATAGATAACGGCAAGGACTATCGTTCGAAAGACTTTGCCGGCGGACGTCAATTTAAAGTTGAAACCAATCAACGCAAAACAAGGTCTATGCTTGGAGAATTGAATGTCAATGTACACTTCGCTCTTCCATATAATGCACAGACAAAACCAATTGAAAGAGATTTCTTAAAAATAAAGGAACTGCTCTCTAAACACTGTGTTGGATATCGTGGCGGCAATGTTGTTGAACGACCTGAAAAACTTGCAAAAGAGATTAAAGCAGGAAAAATCATTCCGTTTGAACAGTTTAAGGAAATATTTGACGATTTTGTGATTAATGTCTTAAACAAACGTCCGTCACAAGGTAAAAATCTTGCGGGATTATCACCAAACCAATTATTTAATCAGGAATTTGCAGAAAAAATCAGACCATCAAAAGATGCTCTTAAATTGTTCTGCATGAGGACATCAAAAACATTCACAATTATTAGAAACGGCATTAAGGATAATGAACTCGGTATTACTTATTGGGCTGATTGGATGGTTTCAAAAACGAGATTAAAGGTTTATCTCCGTCGGGATGTTCAAAATTACAAAGAGGCTTGGGCTTTTAGAGCCGATAATAACGAATTTGTCGGCAAAGTTACTGCGGTCAAAGCTGTTGCGGCTCTTCAAGCAGACGAAATTTCAAAAGAAGCTTTCAAAGAGGCTATGGCTATTAAAAAACGCAGTTTGAAGATTGCAAAATCATATATTAAACAAACTCGTGAGATTAGCCTTGAAGAAAAATGTGCAAATTATAAAGCCGCATACGCAAGCGTTGAAAAGCAAACCAAGCCAAAAGTTTCGTTAATCGCTAACACCAAAATGGATAAAGTTATTCAAAAAAGTAAAGAAATGGAATCCTTTGGGAAATACGATTTATCAATGTTTTTAAACGATAGCAAGCCAGAAGAAAAACCGCTCTATTTATACGAGACGGATAAAATTCTCGATCAAGAATTAAAAGGAGTCGCCAATGGATATTAGAGCCGAATTAAAAGATTTGATGGAATCTAAAAATTACAGTATAGCATACGTTTCAACCGCTACAGGGATTGCTAAGTCTACAATCAGTATGTGGATGAACGGTAATTACAACGGCAAAAACGATAAAATTACCGATGCTATAAATAATTTTATCCAACGTGAACACGAACGTTCCGGCAACAGCGACCTGCCTTTTGTAGATATTTCAACGGTTAAATATATCACTGAAATCGGCAGACTGTGCCATACACAGGGTAAAATCGGAGTTTGTGTCGGTAAAGCCGGACTCGGTAAAACCGTTGCCGTAAAAAGATATACCAAAGAATTTATGGACTCAATCCTTATTGAAAGCGATTCAGGCTACACTGCAAAATCTCTTCTCAAGGAAATCCACAGACGTTTAGGACTTTCCGGTAAGGGTTCGGTTTATGATTTGATGGATGAAGTCGTCAGAAAATTAAACCAATCAGGCAGACTTTTGATTATTGATGAGGCTGAAAATCTTCCATATAGAGCCTTAGAAATTACTCGCCGTATCCACGATAAAACAGGTGTAGGTATCCTTTTAGTGGGTAGAGGAATTCTGCTTGAAAACCTGAAAGGTTACAACAATCAGTATGACCAGCTGTATTCAAGAGTAAAATTTACAAAAATTATAGACAAAATATTGATTCAAGACGTCATAAAAATTCTTGAGTCTATCGGTCAGAATACAAAACTTGCTGAAACGTATCTTCAGTATTCGGATGGAAACACAAGAAGATTAGAACACTTAATTTCCCACAGCATCAGCATTGCCAAATTTAACGGTAAGGCTGAGGTCGATGATGCTGTGATTAAACAAACTTCCAAATTATTAATGGCATAGCGGCTTGTGAGCAGAGGATGAAAGCGTCAGCGTATCCGTTTAATGCGAACAAGCCAAGAAGGGAGATATTAAATGAACGGTAAGAAATTCCAACCCGACACTTCATTATGGTTACACATATTTTTAATAGCTCTAGCCATTTTTATTTTGGGAGTACAAATCGGAATCAAGCACGGACGTGAATTACAGCTTGAAGAAATGAGTATTAAATATGGCTACGACTTTTCAGATTAGAAAAATTCATGCATTAAAAAATGTTATTGGTATGGATGACGATTTATATCGTGAAATGCTTATGTCTTTTGATGTTACATCATCAAAGGATTTGACATTTACTGAAGCGGCAATTTTTGTAGATATCCTTGAAGATAAAGCTGTAGCTATAAACAAATGGATTAAACAGCCGAAAAAATATGCGGATTTGAATCGCACAGAAAATATGGCATCTGATGCACAACTCAGAATGATTGAAGGTTTGTGGAGAGATGTCTGCTATTTCAATGATGATAAATTTGCGAAAAAATCCCTGCGAAAGTTTTTAAAATCAAAATTTAAGGTCGATGACATTATGTTTTTGACCAGAGCCAAAGCCTGTAAAGTTATTCAGGCAATAACGGCAATAAAAAAGAAATTAAAAGAAAAAAGTGCGGCCACACTTGAGTAGTAGAAGAGAAAGTAAAGGAGAAAAAATGATGCTAACAGCAGAAAAAACAACCGATTCAATGGGTTCAATGATGAAAAACCAATTTTTTGGAGAAGTCTCTCACAGTTCTGATGATCCTAAAGAATGTGCAATGATGGGATTAATCAGAAATCAAAAAATTGACCTTGAAGAGCGTTTGAACGATGCAAAATTGAAGTTTGCCGATGCAAATCTGGTTAAAGATAACTGGAGTTGTGCTAAAGAACGTGAAATTGATTGCAAGGTTCTTGAAGGACAAATCTTCATCTTATCCAAGATCGAACGAGACTTAGAAGATATGCTTACCCCTGCAAAAATGCCTCCCGACTAAGGTTTACACGAGGTCGAAACGGTCGGCTGTGCTGACCGTCTTAGAGTAAGGCTCTAACTGATGAGACCAATTAAAAGTAAAGGAGACAAAAATGGGCAACACAGCACTACTAGTTTTAGAACGAAAAATTACAGAGTATCAGGTGGACATTGAGAATTTAAAAATCAAAATTGCAGATTGTGCCATTAAAGCACATAGCACCCCTCCTCAAGAAGTCAATGTTATTTTTGACAACTTACATCAAATGGCAAAGCTAATTAATGAAGTCAAGCCAAAAGAAGTTATGCTTAGTGAATTATTTAAAACTAAATTAAAAATCGAAGATGAGCTTGAGCAAGAGTTAGAAATGGCAAAAGGCTAAAAAGGTCGAAACGGTCGGCTAACAGTGCAAGCTGACCGTCTTAACGTAATGCGTTAACTGATGAGACCATCATTAAATAAGAGGAGATTATGGATTACAAGCCTTGGATGGATTTAATAAAACCTGAAGATATGCCAAACGATGACTTGAAGTTCATCGCAGAATCTGCCGGCATAAAATCCGCCTTGGCTCTTATTTTCTGCTCGCCGGGATTAACCGTAAGTATCCCGAAAAATCCGTTTCGTGAAATAAAAGAAAAATATATCATGAGCCAGTATGACGGCAGAAAATACACAGTAAACCGCCTCGCAATCGAATGTGATTTATCTCAAAGATATATTTATAAAATTATAAAAAAAAATCTCCACAAAAAGCACAACTTGCCAAAGTCGGATAAATAGTGAATCTTTAAACATCACTTCTTTACTCTAGTGTTTAAACATTAGAGTTTTTCTTGTATAATTTATTTTACATGAGGGGATAACATGCCGGTATTAGAAAAACAAAAACCTTTATATAGACACGATTGTAAAGATTGCATATATTTAGGTTCTGATGAAATCAGAGATTATTATTTTTGCGTTGAACATTCTATATCCGATTCCGGCTCTCTTATTATAAGACTGGGGAATCAGCCGAGCGATTATTTTTCAATGCCTGTAAATGTAATGCAGGAAGCTCTTGAGTCGTCTAGTTTTATTGATGAAGAAAACGTATTTTTTAATTGTTATAATCGGTATTTGGAATATATTGGGAAAAGTAAAACGCTATAAAATATAGCGTTAGTTATTAAATTTTAATTGATTAAGCCAGTCCGGCTCTGCATAATTCTTCCTCATCCATATCCTCAATTGGTTTAATATAATCCATTCCGATTCTATATTTTTTAAGGTCTTTAGTTATGCACATAGCGTAATCTTCGTGGATTCTGTTTTTATTTTTGTAAGTGTATAATACAACATCTACTCTGTCATAAATGGTGTTGTAAACATTAGTTCCGAATAAAACTGATTTTTTTTCTGTTTCTAATGGCTTTTTAGAATTTGCATCATCAAATAATGCTTTGGCGAGCCAGTTAAAATAACATTCTTTTGTAATTTGTTTGACGTCTTTTTCTCCAAAACACTGGTCTGCGAAGTGTCTGCCAATCCTTGCATCTAATAATTCTCTAACCTGTTCAGGTTTTGTACCTGATAATTCAAGCAGGGTTTCAAAAGCATCATTCCATCTCTGTTGAGTTTCTTTGTTGGTATAATGTTGTGCGGTTGTTCCCCAGAACCCCCATTCTTTGTTTTGCGTTTTTAAAATTTTCTTTGCCATAATTTTGTCCTTTCTTTTGCTTATCTACATTGACATTAATCACTCTGAATAGTCTATACATCAAGTCATTACAGGTGTTTCGTATCATTCGGACACATTAATCAAGTGGCATAGCATCTTGAATATCAAGAGCAGTTATATTTGGCAACAGCGTCATTTCTCTTACTGTAATGTTATTGCTATTATCGTCTTCTCCTATTTCAATAAGGCAGTCCTCACTGTTAAGATTTTGTCTTAATATAAGTCTTGCAATTTTTTGTGCTTCGGTTTCACTTGCCGCTTTTACTTGAAGATCTCCGCTAATATGTACCGTTGCGGAAAATCTGATATTATATGCTGTCTGTTTCATAATTTAATCCTTTCTTTGGTTGTCTACATTAGCATTAATCGCTCTAAATAGTCTGTATCTCAAGTCATTGTAGACGTTTTGTATCATTCAGACACAATGTTTATTGATTTAAAAATCCTCCTCGTCATCCCAGCCATTGCCAGATTGAGATTTTACAATCGTAATTTGGAACTCGTCCCCATTTTTAAATTTAATAACAACTCCTTGATTTCTTGTTAAAAGACCACAATTGTCAAAAGTATCGACATAGCTTATGTCTTTATCCTCATACAATTTGTCAATCAAATAATTTTCCAGTTGTCTGTTGTTCATAATTTTGTCTCCTTATGTTTTGTTATACACTGACATTCATCACTCTTGGCAGGGCAAAAGTGAAGTCATTGCAGACATTTCGTATCATTCAGACACATTAATTAAAGGATGCGTTCAATATACCAGTTTGAATTTTGCAAATTATTGAAATTCCAACGCAAGCTGAAGTAAAAATCGGATTCAAAATTATTGTTTGGTTTAACAAATGACGGCAGAAAATTTTTCCGGCTTTCTTGCTTTTCAAAATTATCAAGAGCCGTTTTTAATTCGGCTTTAAATTTTTCCTTAAATTCCGGCAGGGTTAATTCCAAGAGTTCACGAGTTCTTTTGTTTTTTACAATAATTTTTTGTGTCATAGTTCAATCCTATTCCTTTATTATTCATGTGTCTATTACCCAATCGGGGTTATTTATAAAGGGGGAGAATATCTCCCCCTTAGTTATAGATATTTATAAATGATGGCTTTCAACTCTGCCCCCATTTTTATTTGTTCTAATATTGCCTTTTTGTGGTTTCCCGGATTATTGACATCAATTTCAAAGACTTTTCTTATTTTTGTGGACTTGGTATTATCCTTGCAATACCACTCTAATTCGCCGATTTCATCCTCTATCTTATCTTTTAAATCAAAGAAAAATTCATAAATTGACTTATTGTTATTGATTGCAATCTCAGATGCAACATAATTTTTAGCGGTATTGATCGTTTGTAAAATTTGAATGCCGGCTTTTCCTATTGAGATATATTGATAATGTCTCGGCAAAGCCTCGCTTATTTGCATTTCAGGATGCTCGCTTGCATCACAAAGTTCAATATATTTGTCCCAATATTTCTTTTGTAATTGTTTTGAGGGTGTATTTGTATTTACTTCTCGTTTTTGCTTAACAACAAGTTCGGGTTTCAAAACGGGTTCAAATTCTATTTTATCCTCGTTCAAAACCGCTTTAATGATAAATATACCGCAGTAATTTTTATCGAAAAAAAGATTTAACTTTAAAGCGATATTTTTTAAATCTTCTTTCTCGTTGACGATAAACCAGAAAATATACGCTTTTTGATTACCCTCTAATTGCCTTATAATTTCTATTAAACCATCTGAACTTTGTGTAAGTTGCGGATAAATAATTTGTAACGGTCGAGGCGGATAATCTTTGAGTAAATTTTTGATTACCGTATCGGCATTTTGTTCAATGTAATCTGAGAAGTTTTGTCTGCTTTTTAAAACTTCAGTTGCTGTGATTGTTTCTGTCATATTGACCTCCTTTATTTATTAACAACCACATTCATCGCTCTGAAGAGAAAGAATTGGAAGTCATTGCTCCCAATTCCGTATCATTCAGACACAATTAAGAATTCCCCATATCAATACTATATGGACTTATTTCTTTTAATTTGTTTAATTTTGCTATCCCATGGGGCATTACGCTATATCCGCCTTTTGGTGATTCTACAATGGTTGGATGGTCTCGGTATGCAGTGCTGACTAAATTTTGTCTTGATTGTTCGTAAGCTTTTCTAGCATTCTGAGGGCTTTTATACACAGTCCTTACACCCTTTTCGCCCTTATATTGATAAGTTCTCGGAATATCTCGAATTTTTTTGCTTGTAAGTTTGGAAGCCTCATCTAGATATTGTTTAGCCCGAACTTTTGCTTTATCCGCTCTTGCTTGAGCCTCTTTTGCATATTGAGTATAATCTTTTGCTAATTGTTTTTTGCCGAGTTGTTTATACCTTTTTGCCATAGCTCTTTCAGTAGCAGCTCTTCTTGAAAATTCATAAGCCTCGTCATCATATTTATATGATTTATTTAACAATGAGTTCAATTTATTTTCGGTTTTGGCATCAATAGATTTGCTTGCTCCACCACCGCCACGACTTCCGCCTGAACCACGTCCTCCCATATATTAATCTCCTTTCATTTTTGGAATATCTACACCAATCCAATTTTTTTCTTCATGCGACCAAGAAAGTTTTCTGCCGGATTGTCTGGATATTCGTTTAACTACTTTATCAATTTGAGAACGACTTGATTTATGCAGGACTTGCCAATCATAATCTTCCTCGTCTCTTGCATCAGAAGGATTTTTCCATTTACCAAGACTTCGAACCGAAACATTTATAAAATCTCCATAATCTTCAACTCTAAAGTCACTTCGGCGAATGTATCCATCAGTTGAAACTTTACTTATTAATTCATCTTTCAAATTAGAAACTGTGCTGTCCATAGACATTTTTGCCTTTTTAGCACGTGGTTTCTTTTCTGTTTTAACACCGTTTTTGAGGTTTTCTGCACGTTTAGCACGAGCCTTGGCTAAAGCATCAAGACGTTTTTGTTTTAAATCTGCTGCTTTTTTAGCATCAAGTTCATCAATTCTTTTTTTGATAGACTCCATGGCTCGTACTCTTTCTTCAGTTGTATAAGCTGGATTTCCTGAAATACTGTTATACAATCTAATAAGCTCGTCTTTGTCTGTTATACCTTCTCCGATATTTCTTGAGGCAGCACCGCCGCCATTTTTACTTCCTCCGGATCCTCGACCGCCCATTTTACCTACCTTTCTTTTTATTCCATTTGCTTGTGTAAGGTTCGAACCACTGAAGATTTTTGTATCCTTCAAGTTCGGTCAGTCTGTTTCCATAAATCAAAATACGCTTGGGTTCAAGTTGTCTTAACATTTCTTTAAAGCCCTGCATAAAGAGTCTTTCAGCGTTTTTGTCATTAACAACTCCAACCGTACCTATTGCAACAACAGAATTTTTAGGAATACCCAGGAATGCATATTTATAACTGGCTTCATCAGACCAACTGATTGTCGGAATAACTTTTATTCCCTTACTTTGCCAGTAAGCGGCACACCAACGGTTTCTGTAAACCTGCCAAATTTGGAACGCTTCAGGGTAATTTGTGTACATTGAAAAATCAGGAGACAATACCCCTGCATATTTTTTCAACTCTTCTATTTGAGAGTCAGCATATTTCCAACACCGCTCAAATCTATAATCATCTAAGAAAAAGTGTGCCGTCCCATTCCTGTTGGAATCTACCCGATAAGGGATGAGTTCTATTACATCAAACTCATCCGGGATAATATCGGGTATGCCATAGGAATTGGAGGAAGCAAAGAAACCTTTTTCAACATTTTGTACGTTTAATAAATCTCTCCAAGACATAATCAATCCACCTTATTAAATTTTTTTATTAACGATTTCAGCTTTCGCTGATCCTTTTTAGACATTGAAGATTTATATTTTTGAGCAATTTCAATAATCTGCTCTGCATAATTGCCGGCTTTTTCCAAATCTTCCTTGTCCTGAATAATTGAGGAAGCCTCCTGATTTTCAATCTTTGTCTGACCGTACCTCGCAATTTGCGAGATACAGTCACATAAAGATTTAATCATTGCAGAAAACCACATCTGCTTATTTCCTCAAATCCGCAACTACTGTCAAGAGGTGATTGGCAAATGTTTCAATAGCGTTCACACCCTGATTAAAACAATAATCGTCCAGAGCATTCGGAGATGTTTTAATCTTTTCTTTCAGTTTTTTCAAACTGTCAAGAGCCGGCTGTGTTGCTTTTGCGAGATTTTCATAGAGTTTTGTAATATACTTGGGAACATTCTTTTCCGCAAGATTAATTACAAAAGGTTCAATGGCATCCCACAGTTCATTCAAGACCTTCCAGTCTTTAAGCCACGAGAATAAACTCATAGTAGTCTCCTTTCTTAATAAACTTGTATTTGTTGGCTTTTATCTTGGTTCTGTACCAGGATATTTTTTGTCTGAGGTATTCCCCGACACTATTCGGGGATAAATGTGGCAAGTAGTGAAGATAAGTAATATCTATCTTGCCTTCACGTTTGTTTTTGGCTCGTCTTTGGTCGAACTCATAATGGGTAAACACTGATTTTTCAGTAATTAAAATTCCGTATTTTACGGATAAATACCCTGCAAGGCAGCACAATGATTCAACCTGTTTTTGAGTAAGCGGATATTTTGTCTGCTTTTTATCGGATGTAAAACCTGCCATTCCGCAGACAGATAATCCTACACAGCCGGTATTTCCGCCTCCGCAGTGCATTGCATAACTGCCGTCATAGCAGTTTAAGTTATCTTCAGGTTTGTGTGTCCCTGCATAGATTCTGCCGTATTTATCCACGCAATAATGATATGCCGCCAAATCTTCGGCACATGGTGAGTTTGAACCTGCCGTCCAGTGCAGGCAAATTTTAGATAGTGAGGTCATTTAAAATTGCTCTCCTTTCTTGTCGTTTAGCAATTAAATCCAAGTATTCTTCCTCGCTCAAAGTTGTCGTTATTCCCAAGTCTTTTTCCTCTTTATATAAAGAAACCTGCTCGGCTGTATTTTTTAGAAAATCTTCAGCTTCTGATTTGTCCAGAGATTGAAAATAGGTATCAGTATCAAGCACCCATTCACCATTCAGAAAGATTGCATACTCGTGCGGCTTTTTAGGAACTTTTAGATCCCCGAAAACCAATGTATCTGTTTCTAAATAAATTCCGTCTCTTATTACTGAATACATTTAAAAAATCCTTTCTGCTTGCAAAATTAGCGAAACATTTGAGTTATATGAGCGTGCAACATTGTCGCAATCCTTAAATCTCATCAAGGTTGACGGAGTTCGCACATTAAACTGGCATTCATCAATATGAAAACCGTAGTTGTTAAACTCAATTCCTGCATCGTAGTTTGAATCGGGATACCATGGCATCACAAACCCTGTTGTTTTATCCTTGATCCAACCTGAAACTTTTAAATTTTTGTAGTCAAATCCGAGATTATGGAAGAATGAATATAAAGTGTTTATTGCAAGGTCTGTTTCCTCACTAATATATTGATTCTCTGTGGCATAGCTGTAAACGTCTGAGATAAAATTGTTTTGAGTTTTTACCCTACCGACATAAATTATTTCTTTTTCTTCAAATTCCTGAGTCTCAAGGTTAAAAGAATAGAATTTGTTTTCAGGTATAACAAAACAATCCGCAACTTCATACATTTGAAATTCTGCGACCTGTGCTCTTGTTGCCATATTTTGAATTTCTGTAATTTCAAGTTTAAATTGCATGCAATCTTCAATTACATCGGCATCAAAATTACGAACTTCATTTGCAACCCAGCCGGTTTGGTCTGTAATTTCTTTTAAAACAATCCATTCTTCTCCGTTAAAGCCCTTAATGTAACCATTTTTGATACTTCCGCCCGGATCATCATGCGATGCAACAATGGTAAACCTTGCAATTTTTCTGTAATTCGGAAAATCAAATTGTAACCATTGATTGCCCCCGACCACATTTGCTACCCATTTATTATTACGAACGCCGTTAAAAGCTAAATACGCAGGATAACTTGCACCTGTCGGGGCATAAAAACTGCTGCTGCTTGCTACATACCCATATTTAAACTCCTTACTTGTGGTTAATGAAATCATTGTCGGTACAGAGTTTTTATTTGAATATTTTTGCAGGGAGTTTGAGTAAGTCGGGCGTGCAGAGGTTACGAATGGTTTAAACTTGTTTTCATTATTCTTTTTAAACCCGATGTACATAACAGAATTATTGAAAAGGTTTTCAATACTCACAGCATCATTTATTTGAGATAATTGATTTAATTTCCCGATACCTGAAGTCCCGACACCGGTATTAATCAAAAGCGGTTTATCAACTGAAAAATCGAGTTTTGCCACCATTGGCATAAAATCGTTTACAGATTCATATAATTCCAATGCTCCAAAACCGCTAAAAGTTCCTCCGCCAGAATTTTTAGTAATAGTCAGTCTGTAATATTTAAAACTTTCAAAATATGTGAGAGCAAAATATCTCTTTTCATTCTGTTTCCAGTTTAGGTTGTCTTTGTAATCTCCGAGCAGTGTCCAATCTGTGTCATTATTACTTCCCTCAACAACAAAATCACAAGGGGCGTGAGTATTAGCATCGGCAGAATTCCTTGAAGTAATAGCAAATGCCTTGACCTTGGGAGTAAGATTTTTAAATTCAACCTTCAGCCACCCTGTTGTAACGCCATTAATTGTAAGCCAACCGTTAGCATCATTTGTATGATGGCGGAAAGCTTTCCAAGCCATATAGCTTTTTGTATCGTATTCGGAACTTGATGAAACGACACAAATTTCGTTTTCATAAGTATCCATTACCGGCATAATGTCTTCGGTAAATTCTATTTTTTTAATAAAATCAGCCTTACCAAATTGATTTTTAGGAGCATTTAAAATTGTTTGTGTAGGATATGAATTTGTGCTTTCTTCTTTTGCAGTAAAATAATTGACTTCTTTTACCGTTCCGTTTTCAAACAAATAAATGCCAATGTCCCCGCTTTTAGTTATTCTGTCGGTGTTATTCTGCAATCTTAAATTATTGCTGCTTATCAGTTTTCTTACATCTAAGAACTCAATAAATGCAAAGCCGGTAGTCTTTCCGGTAATTGTATCTATTGATGAAGTACCTGCGGCTTTGAAATTATTTGTATTTCCGCTTAACTCCAGAATATTTGACTCGCACTCAACAGTTTGTGCAGGGTTTTGTTTGTATTCCTCAAACCTTGCATCCAAATCGTTTATAGCTTGTTCGTGTTCGTTATTTGAGACTCTTAATTGTTCAAAGTTACTGTTAACATCACTTGAAACAGCTTTTGTCTTTGGTTTAAATTCAATTAGTTTATCAATAGTTGACATATATACTCCTTAAACTTCTTGTGGAATGTTTTTTCTCCAAATAGCCAGCCAATTAACCTGCGGATTTGCACGCTGCTCGGTGTTATAGCACGTTACTTTTATCCTTGTTGCTTCCTTAGCCCAATAACAATATGAAGAATCATCTGCATTAACATCTCCCGAATAATGAAAAGTTCTCATAGAGGGGATAAATGCAAGTAAATCGTCCATTGTGTAACCATCCGGTGGATATACATATGTGTTTGTTCCTGTGTTGTAACCGCTCAGAATCTGCATATTATCAAAGCTGTGGATGCTCTCATTGGTTAAAATATCCGTTATAGGATGTGTATGCTTTTTGGGTGCATAAGGTTTTAAATTATCTTCCGGAACAAGTCCCTCATCATCTAAAATCAAAGCCTCATTTGCACTATTTCCTGCATGGTGTCCGTCAATCAAGTCCGCATTGAGATTGATATTTTTTTCTCCATTTGATACAGGAACACTATTTTCATCATTACCTGCGTGAAAGCCGTCCACCTTGTCTGCATCAATTTTTCTGTAATGAGCATTAGGATCTTGATTGTGCATATTTTCCAAATAATCAAAAGAAACAATACTCACATTGGAATCAATAATTAGCTGTCTGTCTTCTAAGTTTTCAACCTCAAGCACAACTTTGACATAAAAATCTCTTGTTGAGCCTTCCTCTTCAACAGGTTTATAACTTTCAGGAAGTCTGCCTACCGCAAACAGGTTTCTGTTTGCATCATAAATACCGATTTCCCTGATATAATATCCGCCGCTGTCAGAGGGAATCGCACATTCAACAATTAATCTGTTTTCATATTCTGTATCAACGTATATTTTAGATATCGGGCCACGATAAGTTTCATTGATTAATTCTTCCTGATTAACATCGGGATCGTAATATCCATCGCCGCCATCACCCACTGCAAATGTTGTCAATTCAAGTGTCGTGCTGTTAGCATAGGCTCTTGTTATACCGTTTTTTCCGCCGTTTGTAAGTATTGTGTAAAAATCCATAAAAACTCCATTAAGTTGAATTAGCCAAAAGACCACACACTCTCGTCAAATTCTGATTCATCCCAGGTGCAAACAGGAAGATTTCTGTCTTCATCAACAGGTTTTGACCAGTAACATTCGTCCCAGTTGCTTTCATCCCATACAAGTGATTTTTGAAATGGGTAAATCGTAGTGCATTCGCCCGTTATACTTGCCATTTTGTGTTTGTAATTCTTTAAGTCGGACGACATTCCGATACTCAGGCTTGCAAGATGCGAACGGACATTTTTATATTCGTTAATTAAATTTTCAAGTCGCTCGATTAAATCAAAATCCAGTCCTTTTGATACAAAATTAATATCAACACTAAAGGTAAACGGCTCTCCGCCCGTTTCAAACCATTCTTTGATATGTCCCTCAAGCCCGAACATCTCAAAAATACGCAGCAGGGCATATTTTGTACCTTTGTATCTGTGAACTTCGATTGAACGCTTAATTAAATCTCTTTTTTCATCATCATTTCTGCATTGCAGCCAGCCCTCGTTCCCTGTTATATGGTATTGTTCAGCTAAATGAGGCAGAGCATCTGATGGCAAATTATCAATAATTGAAACAAGAATTACATCAAGTTCTAAATTTGAAAATCTTTCTTCGCATATTTCATCAAAGATTTTTAAATTGATATCTTCAATCGGGGCAAGACTTCTTGGATTATTGGCTGTTCGCAACCTTTGTTCTCCGCTTTGCAATTCTGACGAATTGCGTTGCTCTGTCAGGCTTCTCACAGGGGCGAGTTCCGCTTCACTCCACTCTTGCCAAAATCCGCTACTCATCGGCATACCCTCCGATTGTAATATCGTAATCAACCAAATCTGCCCACTGATATTCCTTGATATCTATATCTTCAGGGGTTTCCGGTATAACCTTATAAACACCATAAATGCTGTTCAAAATGGATATAATTTGTGTTTTAATAACATCTTTGCCGAGTTTTTCAGATAATGAGACTTTATATTCCCTCATTTTTGCATCAATCGTGTTTATAACGCTCTGAGAATCCGCATCCATATAAAGCCAAATCGTTGCTTTTATTGAAAACTCTATTCGTTCGGGTGATATAACTTGAACTTTATCTGTCAAAGGGCGGATTTTGTCATCGCTCAAGTAGGTTTGAACGATTTTTAAAATTTCTTCTGTCGGGTTTCCGTCCTTAGTTAAAGGATAAATATTCACAACACCCGGACTCGGAGAATTTATTGCAACATCTGTTATTGATTGATGTGCAGATAATGTATGATAACGATATGCGCCACGACTTCCGGCATTTGAAAATTTTTCAGGAGCTTGCCGGATTCTTTCTCTTAAACTTGCGGCATCTTCATCATCCGCACCGCCTGAAGTTACGGTTATATTTTCAACGGTTGAGATATAACTTAATGGAGTTATAAGGTTATTTATTGAACCGAGAGTGTAATTATTAGATGCACTTCCCGGAGTTTCACATATTGCCTCTGCCGTAACAGAAGTTTCTCCGGCTTTTAATGTAACAGCCTCCGTTGTTTGGAATATGAATAAGCCGTCTTTAGTCTCAACTTCACACCTTGCATCAATCTTGAAATCAAAATCCAATGCATCATCAACAGAAAACTTTAAGGTCGTAAGCGAGCAATTCGCAAGAAGTTTACTAACACCTAACGGTTCGCCGATATGCTCAAGAATCTCCAATGGTGCATAGCTTAAAAGATTTTGTTTTGCGGTTTCCTGAATTTTCATTCTCAAAACGGTTTCACGATATGCACCGACATCAATCATCAAACGTTCAATTTGTGCAGGCTGAAGAACTTTGCCGGATTTTTCTTCATAAGCGGCAATCCATTCTTTTGTAACAACATCGGGATCACGTTCGATAAAATTAGGTTCAGGCAGTTGTGTCATAACTAACCTCCGCAACTCCGTTTGCGTTTGAATCTTTTAATGTCCATTCGACTTTTACGGTTAAAATGGATTCTTCTATCTCGACCTCGATAGAATTAATTTTTATGCGGGTTTCCCACATAGTGATTGCATCTGTCGCCTCACGTACAATATTTGGAGTTGCTTCGTTTATGGGGTAATCAATGTATTTATATATGTCCGAACCGAAGGTCGGACGATGAGGTACAGAGCCTTTTTTAGTTAGAAGTATAATTGCGATGCACTGGTTAATATCATCAGCACCCTCGGCAACACCGCCGATTGCGTTGAGCTTTAATTGCCAGTCAATGTAGGTGATTTCATTTAAATTTGTCATATTTGTGGTAGTATTTTGTTATGAAAAAATCGACTATAAAGTTAATTGTTTTTACTGTTTTGGGGATTATTGCTTCAATAATTTTTTATCAACTGAGTACAAGTCCAAATCCAATGATGGTTAGGAGGGCCCAGTCTCAAATTACTGTTGGAATGTATGTTTGCCCTTTTATTGGGCTTATTTATTGGCTCTTCTGTCGTCATCTTGATGATTGATTACATTGTTTTATTAGGTGCAGAAGTTGGGCTTCCTTGGTTTCCTGTATGCGTATGAGGATTATATGTATCTCTCATTGCTTGCATTGATGAGGTTTTGTCCGTAATATCGGAATTTGATTTAATACCATCTGTATTAATCAGCTTTCCTGTGTGATTAATATTGCCGTTTAAATTGATATTTTCAAAGGTTATATTCAAAGAGTTGGTTTCTTTATCAATATTAATCAGCGAGTTATTCTCTAAATTGAGAGATAATTGCTTTTCAGATGTAACAACCGGAACGTCTTCAGTTGAATAAATCGCTCCCAAGATTACACCGTCTTCAGAATTTTCATCCATAAGGCAGGCGACCTGCTCTCCGATATCCGGCATTGCGTAAAACTTGTCTTTCAATGTTTTTGTTTGAAGAATCGGAAGCCAGTATGATGTTGACTCATCATCTTCAAAACTTACACGAGCCTGAACATTTATTGGATCAATTTGTGATACAATTCCAAACCTTAACACGATTCCACCTCGCAATAAGTTTTATAACCGCTTGCCCGGTCTATCACATGCCGGGCTTGCTTAATGTGGTATTTGCCTGAAAAATGTCCGACTCCTTTTAGTTCAATATTTGACCCTGCAATCAAATACGGATTTCCCGTAAATTCAAGAGAGCCTTCAATTTTATCATCGGCTGTGTTTAATGCGGCTTTTGCTTTTACTATTGCCTGTTTTTTATCGGAGCATCTTGCCGTTATTTTTAAAGTGTCGCCTTTGGCAACATTCTCATTGCGTGCAGTTGCTTTGACCGTTTTCTTTTTCTTTGGATCAAAGTATGAAACCTGAACAGCTTTATATTTTTGAGAAGTCTTTTCTCTGAGATTTATATGCAGCAAATCGGATTTATAAAATATCTGAGTAGAATTTGCTCCTTTGAGTTTTTTGACATCATAGAAAACAAGGTTATTTTCAGCAATTTTGAAGATGTAACCGTATTCTTCCGCAAGTTTAGTGAGGAATGTCAAATCACGTTCTTTATTTTGAGTAATTCTATCGACACGAATATCTGCAACTTCTCCGACTAAAGTGTATCCGTGCTTATCTGCAATCTCTTTTGCTATTTGTTTGAGGGTTTTGTTTTCATAACCTTGAGAATTCTTTTGTCTTAAAGGCTTTTTAATGCCGGTGGCAAGACCTTTTATGGTTATAACATCAGGCGGAGTGTCGTATTCCAGTTCATCAATTTCAAAAACTCCGCAATTCAAAAGTTTTTCCGCCTCGTAACCGATATATGCACGCAAAGCATCTCCTTTAGTAGGTATCCACGCTCCCTGCCAGAGTTTTTCAGAATCTTCAAATGTTATCTGAAGCTCGTCAGACTCTCCATGTTCAACATCTGTGTATTCGATAGAAGTAACATATGAGGAAACGTCTTTGGTTATATTCTTTTTTTCATAAAACAATTCAAAAATAGGTACTAACATTTTGCTCCTGTGAAATCAAAGATTTCTACGTCGCTGTCGTTAAGTTGCGTTGTCGAAAACTCAACGTTTCCGCCAACTCCACTCCGGCTGACGCTTATTTCTTCCAAGGGGGTAGTTCAAATTGTATTGTTTCTGATTCTTCAAGGACTGGTATTTTGAGTTTTATTCCTGCATCCAAGACAGGTTCAATCGGAATTTCCGGGTTCGCTTTTATAATCTCCTCATACAAATTCGGATTACTGTAATATTTCTGAGAAATCATATCCCAACGGTCGCCATCACGAGTGATATAGGTGTAATATTCCGTCATTTCTTTTTGAACCCTTTATTTTCTTTTTTATCTTCAGGAATTTTTCCGGTGTATTCTCTTAGTCGGACATCGACCTGAACCGACATCAAATCTCCCTCCGGTGAGGCTTGTTCTGTGGTTTGTCCGATTTCATCAATAACGAAAACACCGACATATTCACCGTTTCCTTTGATGAATTTCAAAGGGGTTGCCGCATCTGCGACATCTTTTAAATTTTTTATCTCATCTTCCGGCACGCAGAAATTGCGATGGAAGTTTAATTTTATATTTTCTTCTTGCAAATTTTTTCCTAAAAATTGCAGAATGGGTTTATTTTCAATACGGTCGTGTTGGGCATAATTGTAGGATACGGTTTCATTTAATCCGTTGAAATAAGTTATTAATTCAAATTTTATGTCTCCAAGTTGAGCGAACAATTTCAAAGCTCCTTAATAAGCAACACGTTCCTTACGTTCAAACTCCCTTTTAATGATGTTCACAACTTCATCTTTATGTTTTTTGAGCATCTTCAAAAATTCTTCTTTTGATTCAGAACCTGAAATTGTGATTGTCGGGTTATAGGTTACAACAATGGATGCCGGTGCAGATGAGCGTCCTCTCACGTTGGCTTTTAAGCCCCCTGAAAATACTCCCAAGGTCTTAGTTATCGCATTTTGGAGAGGCAACGGTTTTAATGTTGATGCAATAGTTTCAACAATTTTGACCTTGTGCAAATCTTTAAGCGGCCCAGTCTTTGCAGGGGAATGAGGCAGGTGGTCTCTTATAACCTGAGCAACCTGAGAAATACAGCCTTTTACTTTAGCAATGCCTGACATAATCCCTGCGGCAAGCATACTCGTGATTTTACTTCCGAATTCAAAGGCTTTTGTGACAAGTTCAACCAACTTCACGATTATATTAGCAATGGCTTTACCAAATCGAACGCCCATTTTTTCAGCGGCTCCGCCTGTATCTTCAACAGGTTTTATTAGTTTTTTGAACCAATCAACAATGGCTTTGATAGGTGCCAGAATAGGTGAGAGTGCTTTGCCCATTCTCTGGAATAACGGCATTAATGGCTGTAAACCTTCTTTTAATCCCTGCCACATACCTTTAAAGAATTCTGAAATCGGTTTCCAGTATTTGTAAATAACAAGAGCGACAACTCCGATTGCAAGAGCAATCCAACCGATAGGAGATGTAAGCAAAGTAACAGAAAATGCTCTGAATGCAATTATCGCATTTTTAATCAGGTTTGGAATACTCAAAAAACCTGTTTTGAATGCCTTTAAACCGTTTATAAAATTAGCTGGCATTGCTTTTATTGATGTTACAGTCCAATCTTTGAGAGCGGCAGAAGACTTAGAAATATTTGCAGGCAGAGTTTTTATCCCGTTAATTAATCCGTTACGCAAATTTTTATCAAGCTGTGCAATATTTCCGATAAAACCACCGTTTGTTGCAGAATTCAATCCTAAAAATTGCATAAGTTTTTGAGAGTTTTGTACTAAAACAGGAGTTAAATCTCTGGCATACTTGAGGAATGTTCCATACATTCCGACAAACTTTCCAATGATGATTGTTGCAGTGCCAAGAACGGTTAAAAGGATTCCTAATCCGATTGTTCCTATAATAGCCCCGAATAAACCTTTTTGTAGCAGAGGATTATTATTTATTTTGGTCAGAAGATTGTTTATTAACTCTATCGGCTTATGAAGATGAGGAAATACAAGCTCTTTCATATTAATTTTTAAGAGTTTGAACTGTTCGTTTGTTGTTTCCATCATGTGTTCAAAGTCGGAATCAACAACACCCTCGGCACTTAATGCAGAGGCTTTTATTCGTTTATATTCATCAAGATTCTGCATCATTGGTTTTATGAAATTTAAAACCTGTTTATCCTGAAAGACTTCCGAAACCTTAAACACATCTCCGCCGGAAAGTTCTGTCATCATCTCGATTACTTCTAAGATTGGATCACGACCTTGAGCGACCGCATCTAAAAGAACCTGTTTGAGATTAACTCCGAAAACTTCCTCAAAGTTTTTTACAGCAAGAGGAGAAGTAACTTTTTGAATAAAGTTTTCTAAGTTATTTGCTGCCTCAGATGCCTCGCCGGCACCTTTCATAGCAACTTGCAGAGCAGCACCTAAAGATGCAACGGCAGGTGTTCCTTTCATTCCAAGCATAGCGGCACCGGCTGTTAAACTTGGAAATGCCGCAGCCATATCCTTTAATTCAAAACGACCCTCCTTACCGGACATCGCAAGAATATCCATTGACTTTGCCAAGTCATCAATAGGAACTTTTAAGTTATCACTTACGGCAAAAGCAGTTCTTGAAATATCTGCAATAGCAGCCTGTTCTCCTGTTGCGGTTCTTCCGATTACATTCATATAATCAAGGGCTTTTGTCGGATCAATACCGGATGCCACAAGAACATTCAAACCTTCTGCGATTTCAGGCCGCATCTGGTTTGTATATCTTGAAATAGATGCAAGACGTTTATCCATATCCTCTAATTGTTTTGCGGATAACTGCCCGACATTGCCGAGTTCTCTTAATCTGTGTTCCATTTGGAATGCTTCAGGAATAGCTTCTGTGATTCCCAGTTTATATGCAAGTCCGCCCCCTGCAAGAGTCAATGCACCCCCGACTTTTGTCATATTCTGACCGAGTTTGTCTAGCATATCTGAGGTGTTTTTGATTTCTCGCTGAAGTTTATCAAACTCATCGTTGGATTTATTTACAGCATCACGAATTACCCTCGACATTTTATCAAAGGCAACAAGCGTTAATGATACTTTCAGCATTGTGTCCAACATTCGTTCAGGCTTTCATTATGGTTATTTGTGTATTTAATGGCTTGATTGCACCAGTAGGCTAAAGTCGGGATTGGCATTTCGGATATTTCCGAATACTGCCATCCCGTTATCTTGCATAAATGGATTATGCTTTGGGAGTCGGGGAGGTAAGAGCAGATGTCAGAGCGGTTACTATCTCCGTTTTTTCTTCCGTTTTCTCCGGAATCTCTTTCGCTTTCCCCACTGCTAACTTTCCCGAAATTTCACCTTGAAGAGATAACACGTCTTCTAAGTCCATTTCAAGAATGTCTTCATAGACAAGTTTTTGTCCGTCAATTTCAACAAGTTCGGCTATAAGTGCGTAGGGGATTTCATCTGAAGTCTTTGCTTTAATTTGAGCCTGCAATAAATCCTTGCCTTTGCCCTTTTCAATAATTGCGATTTTTCCTGATGGTAATGTTAATTCTTTTGGCATAGTGTTTTCCTTTCTTTAGTTGACAGAAATGACGAAATAGATTAATATGAATTCAAATTCGTTGGAGGTAAGATGTCTCTCATAACATTTAATAATTTTGTGGAGCAGATATTTGCTGATAACCCTGATTGTTTTTCGAAAAGTACAAAACGAATGATGAAAAGGGTTAAAAATAAACTTATTGCAGAAGATCCTAAAGTCGTTAAATATTTATCCTTTAGTAATGATTTAAAATCTTGTTTTTCAAAAGAAATAATTAAATCATTTATTCGCTTTGGTAGAAAACCAAAATTTACTCGCCTATCAAATATAGGGTTATAAATATTTTCTGACCCCGTTCAAAAAGTGTTCAAAAACGTCTGTATTAAATTTTTGGGTTCGGGGTGGTATAAATTATCGTCTGAGTAAATTTAAACGGCTTAAAATCGATTCTAGAAATTTTGAGTCATTTTCAATGTTTCATATCTTCTCCTTGTTTCGATTTCTACAGGCGAATACGGTACATAGCAGGCGATTAGAGCCAGTGCCAACGCCCAGAACCTGTCAGCGTGTCCGTTGACTTCTGCGGTATCTGCATCAAAGCGGATATTTCCTGCTTTTGTTGCAACTCTTCTTATTGAGTGTAAATCTTCACGAATATCGTGATCTGTGGGAATAAACACCGACTTATCTTCAAAATTGGTTCTTAAATTAAATGCCATCTCCTCTTTTGATTTATTCGTGAACATTACAGCCTCAACTCTGTATTTCCCGAAATCTCTTTGAGCCGTTTCTGCTAACTGCATTCCGATACCGGTTGAGTCAATACAGCATCTGCGTAATTTCGGGTGTTTCAGAATTTCTGAAATAATTTCGTACTGGATATGGAATGGTGTTTTTTCTAAGACTTTAACTTTTCTTGTGTATTTTGCATTTTCAAATCGTTCCAAGCACCAGATAACGGTTAAATCTTTTCTTCTGCCGATATCTATTCCGACATACAAATCGCCTTTTATCTCATCAAGCGATTTTAAAACATCCGGCATCTCACAAGTCGAAATCAAATCGTAGGGAAGAAAGGCACACGCTTCGTCAATCGCAACACAGCAATATTCTTGTAACCACGTGTAATCGTCAAAGCAGTTTTTTCGTTCTTCATTCAGCCACTCCTCACGTTCTGCTTGAGTTGTCGGTCTGCCGTAGATTTTATCAATCAAGCCTTCATCTACTGCAAGCTGAATCGGGGTTTTGTGATGCGACCAGTTTAATTTTCCTTTTTCAACTTGATCCAAGAATCTGTAATAAAGACAGCTTTGACCGTTATGTGTTGAAAGAATCCTTAAAGGATATCCCCACGTAATACAAGGTCGTGCCGCTTTCCAAAGTTCAGCAGGGTTGTTGTGAAATGCAAATTCATCAAGTACAACTTTTCCGCCTTTGGAACGAAAACCTTTAGGGTTTGAGGATAATGCGTGAATTTTTGTGCCGTTTGAAAAAGCAATAACGTAGGCTTTGACATCTTTTTCTTTATCCAAGACCTGTTCGCCCAAGTCTTTTGCGGCAACATTAAATAAATTCGCCCATATTTTGCAATAGTCAATGTACTCACGAGCGGCGGATTCATCGGCTGATGAAAACCACACCGCAGGAACAGTGCGTTTGACACAATCTCTTACGTCCTCATAGCTTTGAACGTAGGTTGCACCAATTCTTCGGGATTTCTCCCATATTTTTACTTTTGAATTATCGTTCAACCATCTTAATTGATATGGCAGAAAAAACGGGGTTTTATTCTTGGTCAGCATCTGGTTGTTTTATTCCGAGAATTTCTTCTTCAATTTGAGAAATAAGTTCAGGGGTTAAGCCTTTGGGGGTTTCTTTTTCTTTTTTCTTTATAGTGTCCTCATACTTTTTGGAGGTTGTGAATAACGGGATAAATCTGCACAAAGCATTCATTCTTGCCGGATCTACTTTTTCTCCGGCATCCATTTCTTCTGAAATTTCATGCATAATTTTTCTGGCAAATTCGTATAATTCTTCATGAAATGACATTTTGGATTTTAAAAATGCCGCACGCTTTTTATCCCATTCATACTGGGCTCTCCAAGTATTTACTGTTTTTCGGTTTAGATTAAGTTGGCGTGCTATAACAGCGGCAGGTAAATACTCATATATAAAAAGCCGTTCTGCTTCGGATAATAAACTTTGTTTTTTACTGTTCAAATTCAGACTCCAATCTTTTTATTTTTTCAGACAGAGTCCGCATTTCTTCTGACACTTCTTTTAATCTTTGTACTGTAACAAGGACTTTGTCCATATCAAGATTTTTAATATCTTCGTATGGATTTAAAAGTGCCCGAATTAAAATAACAAGTCCTGAAGCTTCCGTATCTAAAGTACGGAAGTTTTTTTTGCTTTCGGCAAGCATTCCTTTTAATTGCAATCTTTCAGGATTCATGAAACCTCCTTCTTTAAAATCGGACACCAAAGATTGTTGTCGATTTTACTTTCAATTCTTGAAAGAAGTGCTGCGTGGTATTGATTCGTTTCCAACAGGTCTTTTAAGATTTCGAAGTTGTCCTGAATAATTGTTTCAAATGCTTTCACCTGCGATTGGTGATAAATGTACCAGATGGCAAACACCAGTGCAGGAAAACCAATGTTTTCTATTAACGGGGAAATTTGAGTAATAAAATCCATAATACTCCTCTATTTATTAACAGGATGAAACGAAAGAAAAGGACTGGTGTCCTTTTTTAATTCATATATATTGCAGTCTAAACTTTATCCATCAACGATTTCAAGGCAATAATTGCATTGAACTTTTTATTGAACTTCTGCATGTAAAAATCGCTGTCAAAACACCTTTGAAACCGCATAACGACAACGTTTATACTCCGAATATACAGATTTTTAAAAGGACACCTTTTTAGGTCAAAAAAGTTTAATTTGGAGATAAAAGCCCCAACTAAAAAATGGGGAAATCCTACAAAGATTTACAAAGAAGGTTAGAAAAAATGAAATTTTACGAAGTTTTTAAAGCCGGAACTTACCCCCAAGGAAAGTTTACAAAAAAAGAAATCGCACAGATTGCAAAAAACTATGATCCGCAATTTTGCGAAGCCCCGATTACAATCGATCATCAGCAATCAGGCCCTGCTTACGGTTGGGTTGATACTGTAAAAGCCGATGGCGATAAACTCAAAGTGAGTTTTAAAGAAGTGCCGGAAGAGTTTGAAAAAGACGTTAATGACGGCAAATACAAAAAAGTTTCTGTTGAATTATACAGAAATCTTGAAGGCAAAGGTGCATACCTTAAAGCCGTTTCATTCCTCGGAGCTGCAATTCCGCAGGTTAAAGGTTTAGAACCTATCAAATTTATGGAATCAGAAGCTGATACTTTTGAATTCAATGCTGAAGATGAGCCGGAACAATTTTCCGAACAGGAAATTGAAGATTTGAAAAATCAGGTTGCAGAGCTTGAAAATCAGCTTGCAACATTCAAGGAATCAAACAAAAAACTTGAAACAATCAAATCCTTAAAAGAAAAAATTTCTGCCTTATCCGATGAAGTTGCAACTTTTAAAGAAAAAGCTCAGGGTAAGGAAGAAATCGAAAAAGAATTGAATGACATTAAAACTTCTTTGAAGAAAAAAGAATTTGAAGAATTCATCGACAAACAAATTGAAAAAGGAACGTTAGTCCCTGCAAACAAAAATATTGTCTTATCCGTTCTTCAGGAGTTAGATAATGTCAAAAAATTCGGCGAGGATTCAACAGTCGTTCTCGACTTCAAATCTTTTATTGAGTCCTTGCCGAATCAAATAAAATACGGTGAGTTTGCCACTAAAGAAAAGCAAACCGACCAAACAAATGAAGATGTGGAAAAATTTGCAAACGCAGATGAGGAAAGCCTTGAGGTGTTCAAAGAGGCTAAGGCTCTTGCAACAAAAGAAAACATTTCATTTAAAGATGCACTGCTCAAATTAAATAAGTAATACCCCGAAACATTGATATAAAAGGAGTTTAAATGGGAAGACTTGAAGAATTACGCATAAATGCGTATCTCTCAGAGGTCGCTCGTGGTTACAGTAATAATGCCTTTGTGGCTCAGCATCTGTTCCCTGAAATTACTTCTGAGAAAGAAAAAATTGACATTTTTGAATTCAACAAGGAAGCGTTCAATCTTTACGATACCGAACGTGCAATAAGGGCGAATTCAAATGTTATCTCGCCGCAAGGTTTCAAAAAACATACAACTACCCTCGCTGAACACGATTTGTCATACCCGATTGATTATCGTGAAGAACAGGAAGCGGAAAAAGTTAAATTACAACTTCACGCAACTAATGTTGTAACGGAAGGTTTGAAGCTGAAACTTGAAAAACAGTGTGCTGATTTGGCTCAAGATGCTAATAAATATCCTACCGGCAACAAAATTTTATTGTCCGGCACATCTTGTTTTACCGATGAGAATTCTGATCCGCAGGGTGTAATCGATGATGCCAAAGATGCGGTTTCCTCTAAAATTGCTCAAGACCCGAACACTATGATTATAGGGCAAGCAGCTTGGAAAACCCTCAAAAAACACCCTCAGCTTAAAGGTTTGATTTCCGACAATCTCAATAAATTAGTAACAATTAATTTATTAAAAGAAATTTTCGAGATTGAAAATATTTTCATCGGAAAATCAATCTTTGCGGATAAAGACGGAAATTTTGTCAGAATCTGGCAGGATAATATTGTGCTTGCATATGTTCCAAATCTTGGCAATTCAAGAACGGAATACGATCCGTCTTACGGTTACACTGTCCGCAAAAAAGATGCCCTGCAAATTGATGAATATCAAAAAGAGGGCAACAAAGTTAAGTATATCAGGGCTACCGACATTTACACACCGTTTTTAGTCGGTGCTGAAGCCGGGTACTTAATTTCAAAAGTAAACGGTGAAACCAAAAAAGAAGATGATAGCGAACAAGGAGGTACTGATGGCACTGTATAAAGTTAAACATACCTCAATCATGCACAATAAAACTGTGTATAAAGAAGGTTCAACCATTGAACTTGATGACACTCAAGCAAAACGGCTTGAAGATTTTGTGGAACTTCTGCCGAATCAGTCAGCCCCTGCAAAATCTAAAGCACAAACTCAGACTTCTAAAACCGCATCAACAGGGAACAAGAAGTCTGAAAATAAAACCTCTGCTAAAAATCAGACAAAAGCAGAAACAAAAACCGAAACTGAATCTCAAACCGTAACTGCGGAAGAAGAATCAAAAGCTGATGAAAAAGGAGGTTCTGATGACAACAAATAAAACTTACAAACCTCTTTTAATTGATTCAACTCTTGCTGCTGCGGATTTGGAACAGCACAGATTTATCGGATTTGACGGCAATTATTGTGCCGCAGGTGCTAAAGCTCTCGGTGTCTCAGATGTTTCAACCGCTAAAGGTGAATATGCACCCGTTGCGGTTTTAGGAATTCTGCTTATTGAAGCAGCAGGCACAATCGCAGTCGGAGATGCTGTTGCATCTGATGCAGAAGGTAAAGCGGTTAAAGTTGCAGACTCTGCCATTACAAACGGCTATGCTCTTGATGCCGGAACAGCAGGTCAGGAAATAAGAATTATACGAGGAATTTAACCATGGATTATTGCACGATCGAAGATATCGAAACACAAACCTCTACCCCTACTCTTATCCAGCTCACTTCTGATGATGGGCAAGAAGCTGTCGATCGTGTCGTTGCCCAAGAGGCTATCCTTTATTCTTCTACGCTCATCGATGGGTATCTTCGTGGCAGATACACTCTACCCTTAGATGCCCATTTCCCTTTACTCAGAATTCTTGCCATTGATTTAAGCATTCATAGGCTCTACACACGCAGAATGAGAGATGAAATGCCGGAAGTTATTGAAAATAACTACAAAAACGCAATCTCAACTCTCAAAGATATTCAAAAAGGTGTTATATCCCTGCAAAGCGAAAACGATTCTTTTGAAACAGCCGGATTTAATGCTGAAGAATACAAAACCAACAAAGATATTATTGACAGATTATTCGGGAAACACAGATTAAGTGAATATTAGAGACATTGAGAATTCAATAATCGAAAAATTAAAAACAACGTTCCCTGAAGTTCTTGTTCAAGGTTTTCCCGATAAGCCTGCGGAATTTATTTTATTGCACCCTGTTGGAGCTTTACTTGTGCATTATCAGGGAAGTAACTACACTTCAACCGATGCTCTCGGATTTATCTCTCAGGAAAATAAAAAAGAATTTTCAATTACTGTTGTAACCCGAAACCTCAGAAAAAACGAGGGAGCATACGAATATATTGACAAAATTAAAGCCGTTCTTACAGGTTTTGCACCTGACGGCTGTTCAAAATTGAGTCCATCAAAAGATTTTTTCATCTCCGAAAAAGCCGGCATCTGGCAATACGGAGTTAATTTCACACTAACCACAACGAATATACAAGACTTAGAAATTTAATTTTTACCCCCAAGGAGTTTATATATATGCCTGCATCATTTTTACATGGTGTTGAAACCATTGAAATAACCAAAGGTGCAAGGACAATTACTACAGTAAAAACTGCTGTTGTCGGGATTGTCGGAACTGCACCGATTGAAGATGTTGAAGACGAATACAAAACAATCAATACCCCGACCTTGATTATGAATGAGATTGAGGCTGTAAGGTACTTCGGCAATCATAAAGCCGGATTTACTATCCCTCAAGCCCTGCAAGCAATCTTCGATCAGGGTGCAGGAATTGCGATTGTTATAAACGTCTATGACCCTGAAAAACACGAAGATGTTTCAGATGTTACAGTCGGCGAAATCAACGGAAGTGTTGATGCACTTACAGGAAAACGCACCGGAATGAAAGCCTTTGAGGATTGTTATTCTTTATTTGGCTATTATCCTAAAACGATTATTGCACCTGTATTTTGTGAGGAAACGGCTGTTGTAACCGAGATGAATACTATCTGCAATAAAATTCGTGCGATGGGTATTGTTGATGCACCTGTCGGTGCTTCTGTTCAAGAAGTTATTTCAGGTCGTGGTCCTGAAGGTACAATCAATTTCAATACTTCATCCGAACGTATAATCCTCTGCTATCCGCATTTAAAGGTTTATGACTCAGAGTCTGATTCCATAAAATTACAACCGTATTCTCAAAGGTTAGCCGGTGTAATTGCGGCAAAAGATGTTGAGAAAGGTTATCACTGGTCGCCTTCTAATACTGAAATTCAAGGAATTGTCGGAGTTGAACGGCAATTAACTTCAATGATTAATGACCCGACATCTGAAGTTAACGCTTTGAATGAATGCGGTGTTGTAACGGTTTTCAATTCTTACGGCTCAGGTTTCAGAACGTGGGGCAACAGGTCTGCTGCTTATCCGAGTTCAACAAATCCGACCAATTTTATAAACGTCAGAAGAACCGCAGATATTATTCACGAATCGGTTGAATATTCAATGCTTCAATTCATGGATTACCCGATTGATAACGGCTTAATTGATTCAATCTGTGAAACTGTAAACCAGTTTATTAGAACCTTAATCGGTCGTGGTGCATTGATTGACGGTAAATGTACATTCAATCAGGATAAAAACCCTGCAACGGAAATTGCAAACGGACATTTAACGTTTGACATCGAATTTATGCCTCCGACTCCGGCTGAAAGAATTACGTTTGAATCGTTTATAAATATCGAACTGTTGAAATCTCTGGGCGGTTCATAATGTATGCAATTGTCAATGACAGAGGAGTTTTAGAGGTTCACACCGATTGTGCGGACATTTGCTTTAACTGCAAAAACATCTACAAATGTCCCTTAATCCAAGCCATAAGCAAGGAGTATGTCATTATGCACTATTCGGACGTGGAGATTAGGGATTGCGGTCTTTTTAAGAAGTCTTAGGGAGTTTTTATGTCAAAGATAGAAATTAATAAATTAACCAATGCTAACGTTTATATGAACGGCATTAACCTGCTCGGACGTGCTGAAGAAGTACAGCTCCCGCAGATTAAACATAAAATGGCGGAGCATAAAGCCCTTGGTATGGTTGGTTCTGCTGAATTTTTTGCCGGGATAGATAAAATGGAATGCAAAATCAAATGGAATGCACTTTATCCGAGTGTTATGGCTATATGTTCTAATCCGTTCTTAGCAACAATGATACAGGTCAGAGCCAACCTTGAAACCTACAACGGAACGGGAAGAATTAAGGAAGTTCCTGCAACTGCTTTTTTAATCGGAACTTTTAAAGAATTTCCGCTCGGCAATATTAAGCCGCAGGAGAATGCCGAATATGAAACAACTATGGCTGTAACCTATGCCAAGTTAATCGTTGACGGAGTAGAAATCTTTGAAATAGATGTTCTTGAAAACATCTACAAAGTCGGAATGGTCGATATGCTTGCCACATTCAAAAAGAATACGGGGGCATAATGACAGACGATTCTATTCTCAAAAAAGCAAACTCTAAAAAAAGTTTGTCAGATGAAATTGCGACCCGAAAACGGGCATTAAACTTTTATTCTCTGGCAAACATTCTCCCCGACCCTGATATTGTTCTCAGAAAACAGGGCAAGGATATTAGGATTTATAAGGAATTGCTTTGTGATCCGCATGTTTTTGCCTGCACCCAATCTCGAAAAGCAGGAGTTTTGTCTCTTGATTGGGAAATAAATAGGGGGCTTGATAAAGACAAAAATGCTGAAGCGATTGAAGAATTACTTAAAAAACTGGATATTCATAAATTAATAAGTGATATTCTTGATGCAACGCAGTTCGGGTATCAGCCATTAGAGATTATCTGGAAGAAAACAAAATCAGGACACGTTCTGCCTGAAAAAATTATTGCAAAGCCGCCGGAATGGTTTTGTTTTGATGATGACAATAATCTGAAATTCAGAACTAAAGAAAATTACTACGGCGAAATTGTTCCGGATAAAAAATTCCTGCTTGCTCAAAATAATCCGAGTTACAACAACCCTTACGGCGAGAGAACATTATCTCGTGTCTTTTGGTCTGTAACTTTTAAAAAGGGCGGACTCAGGTTTTGGGTTGTGTTCACTGAAAAATACGGAATGCCTCATTTGATAGGCAAACACCCACGTGGAGCATCAAGAGAAGAAACCACAACTCTTGCCGATATGCTTGAGGATATGGTTCAAGATGCAATCGCTGTTATTCCTGATGATTCGTCTGTTGAAATCCAAGAGGCAAACAAATCTTCATCGGCTGAGATTTATGAAAAACTCATCGACAAGATGAATTCTGAAATTTCAAAAGCCATCTTAGGGCAAACACTTACAACCGAAATAGGCTCAACAGGAAGTTATGCGGCTGCAAATACGCACATGGCTGTCCGTCAGGATATTATTGATTCTGACAAAAAACTTGTTGAAAGTGTTATAAACCAACTAATACAGTGGATTTATGAGATAAATTTCTCAAATGAAGAAGTTCCGGTATTTGAAATGTATGCACCGGAAGATGTAGATTTAACTCTTGCACAGAGAGACAAAATCCTCTCCGATACCGGAGTTAAATTCACAAAAGAGTATTTTATCAAAGCCTACGGTCTTGAAGAAGAGGATTTTGATATCCGAGAAGATATTATACCTGCAACAAATTCTCAGTTTAGTGAATTTAAAGAAGAGACTTCCGATCCCGGACAAGAGCAAATTGAAGATTTGTACAAGTTTATTTCAGACAATAAATTATCTGAACAAGCTCAAAAAATGATTTCTCCTTTAATTGCATTAATTGATGATTGTGAGGATTTTAACGAAGTTTATGAACTATTAACCGATAAGAACCTTCACTCTAAACAATTTGAGCAAACTCTTCAAAAGGCTTTGTTCTTGTGTGAACTGCAAGGAAGGAGTGATGGTCTTGAATAAACAATTAACTTTTCTTGATTTATTCTCAGGTATTGGTGGTTTTAAAATTGCACTTGAAAGAGCCGGTTTTAAGAGTATAGGTTTTTGCGATAACGATGAGTATGCGAATAAACTATATCGAGCATATTTCAAAAATGATAAGGAATTATTTTACGATGACATCAGAAAAATCAACACATCAGAACTCCCCGATTTCGATATCTTATGTGCAGGATTTCCTTGTCAATCTTTTTCAATTGCTGGAAAAAGACGAGGATTTGAAGACACAAGAGGTACAATGTTTTTTGAAGTCGCACGGATTCTTAAAGACAAACGACCCAAATATTTTATTCTCGAAAACGTTAAAGGCTTACTTAATCACGACGGAGGCAAAACTTTCCAAACAATACTTAAAGTTCTCTCCGACATTGGGTATAGCGTACAATGGCAACTACTTAATTCTAAGTTCTTCGGAGTACCTCAAAACAGGGAAAGAGTGTACATTGTTGGATGTTATGGAAAAGAATGTACCGGAAAAATATTTCCTCTCTCCGGAAGCAATTCAGAAAATTATAGCGAAGTCAGAATAAAACAAATCCCACCTACAATAGGTAATTCTCAAGGAAATAGAGTTTATTTTACTGATGGATTAAGCACCTGTTTAACATCAAATGGTGGAGGACAAGGTGGAAAAACAGGTTTGTATTTTATCAATAAGCCAAGATTTGATAAATATAAACAGTCAGATATTGTTGAAACTCTAAAAGTTGCAGGAGATACTCCCTTAATGAAAGTTCGAAACGGAACTAAAAAAGGGTTTGATGAGGCTTGCATTGGTGATGGCATTAATTTAGCTTATCCTCAATCTAGAACAAGAAGGGGACGTGTCGGTAAAGGTTGTTCGCAAACTCTTGATACAAATTGCAATATGGGAACAATTGATGATTATCGTATAAGAAGATTAACACCTCTTGAGTGCTTTAGATTACAGGGATTTCCTGATGAAATGGTAAAAGTCGCAAGAGATATTGGTCTGGCTGATTGCAGATTATATAAGATGGCAGGAAATGCAATTACTGTAAATGTTGCTGAAGCTGTTGCAAGAAAAATTGCGGATTGCGAGCAGAGTGCGGAGGGCTTGGAGAAGTCCAAGACCGCAGACCCGTTTAATGCGAGCAACCAAGCGGCAGAGGTTGAAAATGGTTCAACTTAAAGGTTTATTTAAACTCGCTCCTACTGCAGCAATAAAATATTTCAAGAAAAAAGGACAAACATATACTTGGGATTGGTACGAGCTATGGCAGGATGCACATAAAAAGACTTTTACTGTTGCCAAAGTTATGCGAGAAGACATATTAAAAGATATTCGTTCTGCATTAGATAAGGCTCTTGAAGAAGGGAAAACTTTTCAAGAATTTCAAAAAGAACTTAAACCTACCCTGCAAAAAAAAGGTTGGTGGGGCGAACAGATTGTAGTTGATACTCAAGGCAATGCCGAAAAAGTGCAACTTGGTTCAATGTATCGTCTAAAAACAATCTATGCCGTCAATATGCAAACTTCATATATGACAGGGCGATATAAAACGCAAATGGATAATACAGACAATCGTCCTTATTGGGAATATGTCGCAGTATTAGATAGCAAAACAAGACCTGAACACGCACAGCTTCATGGTTTGGTTTACAGGTATGATGACCCGTTTTGGGCTAGTTTTTACCCACCAAACGGTTGGAGATGCAGATGTAGAGTAAATGCTCTGTCTAATTACAACCTGCAAAAAAAGAATATAAAACCAAGTGATTCAACAGGAACACTCTCTCAAGAGATGCGACTCGTCTCGAAAAAATCAGGAGAATACAAACCGGTTACAGTTTACACAGATCCATTGACCGGTAAAAAAATTGCCCCGGATGTTGGTTGGTCTCATAATCCTGCAAGCGGATTTTCGGAAGGGTGAAGCGAAGCGTAACCCGTAAGGTGTCGGGAAGCTGAGAACTTTTCGACACCCCGAATAATCCAAGACAGCGGTTTGAATGATATTTGAACACTATTAAAACAAGTATAAAAGGAGTATTAAATGACTGTAGATAGAAAGTGCTTAATTAATTGGGTTGGTGGAAAAAGATTACTAAGAAAAACAATCGCTCCACTTATTCCTAAAGACATAAAATCGTATATTGAACCATTCGGTGGTGGTGGTTGGGTTTTATTTTATAAGGACAGATGGGCAGATTTAGAAATCTACAACGACTTAGATGGAAGATTAGTTAATCTTTTTAGAATCGTGAAATATCATCCGAATGCTTTAAAAGAAGAATTAAAATATCTTCTTGGCTCTCGTGAGATGTTCTTCCAATTTTTGAATGGCACTTTTATTACCGATATACAAAAAGCAGCACAGTTCTTATTTTTAATAACACGTTCTTTTGGTGGTCGTGGTGATACTTTTGGAACTGTAAAAAAATCTTGTGGTGGAGCTTCAAAATCTCAACGCAATATTTTAACTAAAATTGATGCAATTCACGAACGCCTTGATAAAGTTATGATTGAGAATCGTGATTTTGAGAAATTAATCAAACAATATGATTTTGAAGAAGCATTTTTCTATTGCGACCCACCGTACACTTCAGGTTGTGGTTATGAAGTAACATCAACTACTGATTTTGACCACGAACGTTTAAGAGATGTTTTAAAAGACATCAAAGGTCGTTTTCTGCTTTCATACGATGATTCTCCAAAAGTTCGAGAATTATATAAAGGATATGAAATGATTGAAGTTGAAAGACAAAACGGAATCAACAACAGAGAAGGCACTAATAGAGCTAATAAAGTTTATAAAGAACTTTTGATTGCGAATTTTTCGATTAAAGATACACAAAAAAATATCTAATTTTGTTGCGGCTCTGTGGAATAATGGATGTGGGTAATTTTCCATTCGTTATTTTTCAAAACTAAAAACTGTGTTTCTCGACCTTTATGGATAATATCAGAATTAGTTTCAATAAAGTGTGCATAAAAGTCCCAGCAAAACTCAACTATCGCTGTATTTTCATATATTGTATATTTTAAATCTCGTATTCTTAAATCTCTTTTAGAAAATCTTTGCTGCATAGTTTTTATATAAAAGTTTTCTTTAATTTCATCAAAATTGTGTTCGTAACCAATCGGATGAATAAAAGAGATTCTATCTTCTTGATTCCAAATTTCTTTTGCTAACTCAATGTTGCATTCATTTATTGATTTTGCATAATTCTTTAATAATTCTTTTAGCTTTTCTTCCATATAAGGATTTTAGCACAAAAAATGTCTGATCCAATTGAAATAAAAATTGATAACAAAAAAATCGAGACACAACTTCTTGATTTAGCAAAACGAAGCGAAAACCTGCGACCATTGATGAAAAATATCGCAGGGATTTTTGCATATTCCACAGAAGAAAATTTTAAAAACGAGGGCAGACCTGATAAGTGGACAGATTTAGCCGAATCAACAAAAAAACAGAGAACGAAGACAGGACATTACCCCGGACAAATTTTACAAGTTTCAGGTCAACTGGCATCATCAATAAGTACATCTTATGACAATGATTCAGCTGTTATTGGTTCAAATCTTGATTATGCCGCAATTCATCAACTTGGAGGTCAAGCCGGTAAAAATCAATCTGTAACTATACCTGCAAGACCATATTTACAACTTAATAATGAAGACTTTGAAGAAATCCTTAGTATGACCGAAAATTTTTTAGGGGAATAGTTCCCTAATATTTAGTAGGTCTTAAGAAAGGAGAGGAATATGACAACAGTAGAACCTATTAGAAACAAAACAGATATTAAAAAGGTGGAAAAAGTTTTAGCAGGACAAAGTATGAGAAATTTATTGCTTTTTGTTCTTGGAACAAATTGTGGATTAAGAATTTCTGATTTACTATCACTTGATGTAGGTGATGTAAGAAATAAAACTCATATTCAAATTGTTGAAAAGAAAACAGGAAAATTTAAAAAGTTTCCAATTAACGAGAGATTAAAGCCTATGATTGAGGATTTTGTAAAAGGGAGACGAAACGCAGAACCGCTGTTTTTGTCTCACTGGCGGCATCGACTTGACAGAGTAACTGCATATTACTTGATTCGTGATGCGTGCAAAAAAGCCGGACTTCAAGAAAGAATCGGTACGCATTCAATGCGAAAGACTTTTGGCTACCACCATTACCAGCAATTTAAAGATGTTGTTATCCTGCAAAAAATATTCAATCACTCAAGTCCGCAGATAACTTTAAGATACATAGGTATCGAACAAGACCAGATTGACTACAGTTACTCCAACTTTATTTTATAGTGCAAAACCCTCTCTATTAGGTTCATTGCATTACATTTTATTTGCCTTACAATTTAACCATTTTGTAAGACTTTAAATTAAAAAGTCTCTGAAACTATTATACAATCAATGTTTCCAAAATTTTCAATGTATTTTCTTTTTGTAATGTACCAGTCAAAAAGTTGTAAAACAATTCCCCGCATGTCTAGTTTTTTCGGCATAAAAAAATTGCCTTACAAAATGGTTAAAATGTAATCCATTAAATGCATTGAAAGGAAAAATATGTACAAGCATCGAGCAACTATGACTGATAGAAGACACCAAATTTTGATTCTGATAGCAAAAGGTTATAAGAATAAACAAATTGCAAGAAAAATGGGTTTATCACTCTCAAACACAAGACTTCAAAAATGGCGTTTATATTGTTTTCTCGGAGAAATTCATACCGCAATAGATGCAGTTTATATGGGATTGCAGATGGGATTATTGCATAAAAGAGATTTATGCGAAGCAATAAGAGAGGAAATCTATGACTACGAAAGCGAAAAACAGATGTACAGTTACACTTAAGCAGAATGAAACACATATCGGAACCTTTAGACCGCCGCAAG
>ERZ780032.50-NODE-50-length-34598-cov-4.528617_pt1 | contig 34598 bp, 34 predicted proteins | sample MGYA00511856_ERZ780032 | MGnify/ENA primary metagenome ERZ780032 (study PRJEB29588, sample SAMEA2147983) | human gut metagenome | biome: human gut; feature: human-associated habitat; material: faeces | place: Denmark | collected 2008/2010 ...
CACCCCCCCGCCTACAGCCGTACGGCGCCCCTCGCGGACGAACTCGAACAAATCCTTGAACATACGGGTCGCGGCGCCCGAAGCGGGCACGAATTTCACCACCCGCAAAGACTCCTTCGCACGGTCGTAACGGGCCGCCGCCTGCTCGATCCCGGCAGCATCCAGCACCCGAATACCGTCGCCGCACGAAGCGGCCCGCGTCACGGGAAGAAAGGGAAAACCTTCCCGAAAATTCTTCAACTGGGTTTCGAGAGCCGCCGGCGTCAGGCCGTGCTCCTCCATTTGCACAAAATCCTCTTTCGTAAACATATCGGAAACCGTTTATCAGTCACATTCATTCTCTTTCAGCAAGATCGGCGCCACATCGACCGACGCCCGACGAAGCGGGCGATAAAAAACAGCGACTCCGCCCGTTTTTCTCTTCACGCACACGGCGCCCTACCCGCCTGTTACAAAAAGCTCCCTTCTCACTCGCATAGATCGAAACCGTTGAACGATCGTTCTCCTTGCCCGACACAACGCCCCACATCACTCGACCGAAAACGGCGAATTGCGAGCCCCTTTCTCTCCGCCGGGCAAAAAAGCCGTCCTCTCCTGCCTCACTCATCGGAAACATCGAACTACATTCTCTGTTTTCTACGCCCGGCAGAACGAGTGAAGTCGTTCTGCCCTCGCTTGTCGAAAACATTCAAATTAACGAAATAATTCCTAACTTTGCAAATATGATACGAGAATTTAACAATCCCGAACTCGCCCCGCGCAACAGTTTTCACGTGGCGCAACGAGCGGCACGCCTCATCGAGTTCGACCGGACGGAAGATTTGCAGGAACTCTTCGAGAAAGGGATGCCTGATCCGTGGTACGTCCTCGGCGGAGGCAACAACGTCCTCTTCACGCAGGACTATCCCGGCACACTGCTGACCCCTGTGGCACAAGGTATCCGCATCGTGGACGAACAGCCGGACTGCGTGACGATCGAAGCCGACGCGGGCGTCGAGTGGGACGACCTGGTCGAATGGGCCGTGCAGCACGAACTGTGGGGATTGGAGAATCTCGCGCTCATCCCCGGCAAAGTCGGGGCCGCACCCGTCCAGAACATCGGAGCCTACGGTTGCGAAGCCAAGGATGCGATCCGAAGCGTCGATATGTTCTGCACAGAGACCTTCAACACGCTCGTCCTGAACAGAGAACACTGCGCGTTCGGGTACCGGGACAGCGTCTTCAAACGCTCCCTGCGGGGACGTGTAATCATCACTTCGGTCCGCTTTGCGTTGAGCCGCACGCCCCGACCCCGCCTCGAATACGGGGACCTGGCCGCAGAGGTCGAAGCGCGGGGAGGCATCACGCTGCGCAACATCCGCGAGGCCGTTTGTGCGATCCGCCGGGCCAAGCTGCCCGACCCTGCGGTGACGGGCAACGCCGGGAGCTTCTTCAAGAATCCGGTCGTCGGCCGCGAGGAGGCCGAACGCTTGTCGGCACTTTATCCCGATATGCCGCACTATCCGGCAGCCGACCCTTCGCAAGTCAAGCTGGCCGCAGGCTGGCTGATCGACCGCGCCGGACTGAAAGGCCACAGCGAAGGACGCGTGGGGATCCACCCCCGGCAGGCGCTGGTGATTATCAACCTCGGAGGCGCTACGGGTACGGAGATCGTCGCTTTCGCCCGCAAAGTGCAGGAACAGGTAAAGAAACGCTTCGGCGTGGAGATCGAACCCGAAGTCAATATATTATAAAACCGACAAGGCACTGCCTATGAACCTACTGGACAATTTCCAACGCTACATCCGCCGCAACGAGCTGGCAGCTCCGGAGGATTTCATCCTGCTGACCGTTTCGGGCGGCGTGGACTCGATGGTCATGCTCTCGCTCTTCGTGCGAAGCGGCTATCGCGTCGGCGTGGCCCACTGCAATTTCCAGTTGCGGGGCGTGGAGAGCGAAGAGGACGAGGAACTCGTACGCCGCGAGGCGGAGAAGTACGGCGTGCCCTGGTACAACAAACGCTTCGACACCAAAGGCGAGATGGAGCGCACGGGCGAATCGATGGAAATGGCCGCACGGCGGCTGCGCTACGCCTGGTTCGACGAATTGAGCCGCGAGCACGGTTACACGGTGGTAGCCATCGCCCACCACATCGACGACTCGATCGAAACCTTCTTCATCAACCTGTTGCGCGGCACCGGCCTGCGGGGTCTGACGGGGATCACCACCCATGCCGGGAAGCTGATCCGCCCGCTGATGTTCGCTTCGCGCAAGGACATCCTCGAATACGCCGTAGCACAACACATTCCCTACCGGGAAGATTCGTCGAACCGCTCGACCAAATACCTGCGCAACAAGATCCGCCTGGGACTCGTACCCCGCATCAAGGAGATCAGCCCCAAGTTCACCGACCTGATGCGTCAGAACATCGGCCGTCTGACCGACGCGCAGCTCTTCATCAACCACGGCATCCAGCGCATCCGCGAAGAGGTCATCACCACCGAAAACGGGATCGACACGATCCACATCGACCGTATCGACCGGGCTTTCCCGCTGAATTTCGTAATCTTCGAACTGCTCAACTCGACCTATTCGTTCAAAGGCGACGTGTCGGACGCCCTGGTCAGGGCGCTGGAACAGAACTCCGGCACGGGCAAGCGGTTCTACTCCAAATCCCACGTGGCGTACATCGACCGGGGACGGATTATGGTAACCCCGATCCCGGCGGACGACCCCTGCCAGGTGCAGGTCGAGGCGGGCGCCCCGCGCTGCTACTGCGGCAACTCGGTGCTCTACTTCGAGCTGCGCGACATCGACGATATCCAGGGCTTCGGCGTACCCGAACACATCGCCCAGGTGGATGCCGACAAACTCAAATACCCGCTCACGGTGCGCCGCTGGCAGGAGGGGGACTGGTTCATTCCCTACGGCATGTCCGGCCGCAAGAAGGTCAGCGACTACCTGATCGACCATAAAGTCCCGCTGCCGGAGAAGGCACGGCAGTTCGTACTGCTTTCCGGGGATGAGATCGTCTGGCTCGTCGGGCGGCGCATCGACGACCGCTACCGGCTCACGGCCGAGACCGAAAACGTGCTGCGCATCACCAAAGAGATCATTTAAGCCATGGCGAAAAGCGGCGTAAAATTCAAAGATACGATGGCGGCCTACGACCGTCTCCGAGGCGAAATCGCGGGACGGAAGTTCGCGCCCGTCTATCTGCTCATGGGCGAAGAGGCCTTCTTCATCGACGCTCTCTGCGACCTGCTGGCCTCGACGATCCTCCAGGAGTCCGAACGGGCTTTCAACCAGCTGACCGTCTATGGGCGGGACTCCGACGCGGGACAAGTGGTGAACCTCTGCCGGCAGATGCCGATGATGGGTTCGTACCAGGTGGTGATTCTCAAGGAGGCGCAGCAACTGCGCGGTCTCGACAAACTCTCGCTATACACTTCGAAACCCTCGCCCACGACGATCCTGATCGTCTGCCACAAGGAGAAGAACGTGGACAAGCGTTCGCAGCTCTACAAAAGCATCGCCCAGCACGGTGCGGTGCTCGAATCGGTCCGGCCGCGCGATTACGAGATCGGCCCCTGGCTCGCGCAGTTCGTCGCCTCGAAAGGCTGCACGATCGACGCGAAAGCCCAGGCGATGCTGACCGACCACCTGGGCACCGACCTCGCCAAAATCTCCAACGAACTGGGCAAGCTGCTGCTCTCGCTACCGGAAGGAACGAAGAAAATCACCGACGCACACATCGAACAGAACATCGGCATCTCGAAGGATTTCAATAACTTCGAACTCTGCAAGGCCGTCACGGGACAGAACCTCGAACAGGCCCTGCGCATCGCCGACCATTTCGCCCGCAACCCCAAAGACAACCCCCTGCTGGTAACGATTCTGGCCCTTTTCAATCAGTTCCGCGAAATTTTCCGCATCAACTACCTGCGGTGGCTCAGCCGCCACAAGGGAGTTCCGTTTCCCTCGGACACGGAACTCATAGGCATCCTGCGAATGAACAACGCCTACGCTCTGGGCGAACTGAAGCAGACCTCGGCACGGTGGGACAACCGCCGGGTGTTCCGTATCCTGGGGCTGCTGCGCGAATACGACGCCAAATCGAAGGGCATGAACGCGGGCGGCGCCCCGGACGGGGAGCTGCTCCGCGAGCTGCTTCTCAAAATCTTCCTCCAATAATGGAACGCATCCTGCTGCGCAACGGTATCCCGGAGCCGATGCCCCGCATCGAAGGCACATACCTCTATCAGACGCTTCATGTCCGGGGACGCCGCCCCCTCTGGCTCGACCGCCACACGGAACTGCTGGCTCGCAACATACAAGAGCTTTTCGGGTTGCGCTGGGCCCCCGACCTTCGCCGGCTGGAGGCAGAGATCGCCGCCCTGCTCGACGCCAACCGTCACCCCGTCGCAGGCTCTTCGTTCGTACGCATGGCCTTCACACCGGCGGGCGACCTGCTGCTGATCCCCGGAGCGGTATCCTTCTACGACGGGTATGCCCTGCGGTCGCTGCGGCCCGCTGCGGCTGTCGTGAACTACGGCGTTCCCTACCCCGAATACCCCACCTCGGCACGCGAAGCAGCCTGCATGCTGGCTTTGCAGGCAGCGGTGACGGCGGACAACCGGGCGGCGGAAGCGGACATTGAACGGGCGGCAGTCCGGACAGGCGTACAAGCGGTGATCCGCTGCGACGGCGAGGGATTCGTGCACGTATGCGACGAAGCGCCCCTGTTCGCCGTGAAAGGGAAAAAAGTCTATACTCCGCCCGCCCCGCCGAGTGTCGAACGGGAATTGGCATGCCGGGCCGTCGAAGCCGCCCGCCTGCCTCTGCTGGAGCTGGAGATCGGCCGGGAGCAACTTGCCCGTTTCGACGAAATTTTCTATGTCGATCACCGGGGCCTCACCTCGCTATCGGCCTGCGAAGGGCAACTCTACGCCGCAATCATCACCGAACGTATCGCCCGCGTCCTGAACAAATTATACTAACACATCCTGCCCGATACAAACCGGACAGGTTTCCTTTGTCCCACCCTATTTACAATACCTTCACAAAAGATCGGAATACACTCGGCATAAAAAACAGTTCGCTCGTTTCATTCTGCACTCATTTTCATTACTTTTGCAGAAAGTCGGATACATTCGGCAACACCCCCGGATCCGTTTGTTGGATTCTGTATTCATTTTCATTACCTTTGCTCCCAATGTCACACACCATCGCCATTTTTCCGGGATCGTTCGATCCCTTTACCCGGGGCCATCAGGCACTCGTGGACGATGCCCTGCGAATCTTCGACAAGGTCGTCATCGGCATCGGCAACAATGTTTCCAAGGCAGGACTGCTGCGCATCGAAGCCCGCAAACAACTCATCGAAGACCTCTATGCGGACAACCCCCGGGTCGAAGTGAGAATCTATACCGGTCTGACGGGCGACTTCGCCCGCGACCAGCATGCCTCGGCCATCATCCGCGGCGTGCGCAACACCACCGATTTCGAATACGAACGGACGATGGAGGCGACCAACCACCGCCTGCATCCCGACATCATCACCGTGATGCTCTTCACCCCGGCTCCCGTAGCCGACATCGCCTCGAGCACCGTACGCGAAGTACTGGCTTTCGGCCGCACGGTCGATGAATTCATGCCCGAAGGAATAGACATAAAAAAATACCTCTGATTACTATATTGCTATGATGGAATTTACCGCAGAAATGATCGCCGGTTTTCTCGGCGGCCAAGTCGCAGGCGACAAAGAGGCCAAGGTGCACACCGTCTCCTCGATCGAAGAGGGCGAACCCGGCGCCCTGACCTACCTGACCAACCCCAAATACGAAAAACACCTTTACAAAACCCGTGCGTCGATCGTATTGGTGAACAAGGATTTCACCCCTTCGGAACCCGTGACCGCCACCTTGATTAAAGTCGAAGACACCGGCGCCGCAGTGCTCAAACTGCTGCAAATGTATCAGGCCGCAAAACCCCGCAAACAGGGCATCAGCGAGCGGGCTTCGATCTCGGAGCGGGCGACACTGGGCGAAGATTGTTACGTGGGCGATTTCGCCGTTATCGAGGCGGGAGCCCGCATCGGCGCCGACTGCCAAATCTATCCCCAGGTCTATATCGGTGACGGCGTGACCGTCGGCGACGGAACGATCCTCTACCCGGGTGTCAAGATTTACGAGGGGTGCGTGATCGGCAGCCGCTGCATCCTGCATGCGGGTGCGGTGATCGGCGCCGACGGCTTCGGCTTCATTCCCAATGCCGCAGGCGGCTTCGACAAGATTCCGCAACTGGGCAACGTCGTCGTCGAAGACGACGTGGAAATCGGCGCCAACACCTGCATCGACCGGGCCAAGACCGACTCGACGATCATCCGCCGGGGCGTGAAACTCGACAACCTGATCCAGATCGGCCACAACGTGCAAATCGGCGAGAATACCGTTTCCTCGGCCCAGACAGGCATCGCAGGCACTTCGAAGGTGGGGCACAACTGTTTCCTCGCGGGACAGGTCGGCATCGCGGACCACGTGACCATCGGCGACAGGGTCTGCATCGGCTCCAAAAGCGGTCTCGACAAAGACGTACCTGACGGAGAAGTACGTTTCGGCTATCCGGCGCTGCCCGGCATGCAATATCACCGCGCATCGGCCATCTTCAAGAACCTGCCCGACCTGGCACGCCGCGTGAGTCAGGCGGAAAAGGAGATCGCGGCCCTCAAGGAGAAGTAACGTCCCTGCACCGTGTCCGACCCGACGACATACCGCATCATGGGCATCGACCCCGGCACCAACTACATGGGGTACGGGGTGCTGGAGGTTTGCGGACGGGAGGTCCGATCGGTCGTGCTGGGCGACATCGACCTGCACAGGATGAACGATCCTTACGAAAAGCTGCGCTACATTTTCGAGCGGGTCGGTGCCCTCGTGGACGAATACCGCCCCCGCGAGGTGGCTCTCGAATCGCCCTTCTTCGGCGAGAACGTGCAGTCGATGCTCAAGCTGGGCCGGGCGCAAGGCGTGGCGATGGCTGCGGCGTTGAGCCGCGGACTGCAGGTATTCGAATACGCCCCCACACGCATCAAACAGTGTATCACGGGCCGAGGCTCGGCCCCCAAGGAGCAGGTCGCGGCTCTCGTCAGCAGCATGCTCACGATCGAACGTCCGCCCCGGCGACTGGACGCTACGGACGGTATGGCCGTCGCCCTGTGCCACCATTTCATGAGTTCGAACCCATTGAACGGCGCCCTCGGCGAAGATCGGTTCAAAGGACTCGGCGGAGGCCGCAAGGCTGCCTCGGCAAAGGGCAGTTCGAGCTGGGAACGGTTTTTGAAGGATAATCCCCAGCGCGAAATCCGGCAAACGCCGCGAACACCCCAAAAGACGAATCACAAACCGACCAAATAATCATTTTAATCCTTTCTCAGCACTATGAAAAAAGCGTTAATAGGTCTTCTTGCCGCAGGCACCCTCGTGGGATGCGGAGGCAATACCTACACCATCACCGGCAAACTGGACCCGGGAATCACGGACTCCGTATTCCTGATGCAAGGCAATCCCGAAAATCCGACCATCGCATCGGCAGCCGTCGCTGCGGACGGTACGTTCAAAATCAAAGGCACGATCGACCAGCCGGACCTGGCCATCCTTACCAACCGGCACCGCCAGGGCATCGGATTCATCTTCCTCGAACCGGGAAAAATCGACGTTAAAACTGCGGATCTGGGCCAATTCCAAGTCGGCGGCACCCGCTCGAACGAGATTTTCCAGCCGATAAACGACTCTTTGGGCATGCTTCAGGGACAATTCCTGGTGGCCATGCAAGAAAACGACATGGAGAAATTCGATTCGCTGAACCAGGTAGCCAACGGCATCATGCGCCGCGCTTTGGACAACAACTCCGACAACCTGGTCGGCGTTTACTTCTTCGGAAACCTCTATAACGAAATGGAACCGCAAGAAGCCCGCGAAATCCTGAATAAATTCCCCGAACAGATGCAGAAAACCCAGATCCTGACCGCCATCGCCAAATCGATCGCCGCCCAGGAAAATACCGAAATCGGCAAGCCCTATCTGGAAATCGCGCTGCCCGACTCCCTGGGCGAAACCGTTTCGGTGACACCCCTCATCGGCCCCGGCAAATGGGTGCTGATCGACTTCTGGGCAACCTGGTGCAGTCCCTGCCGCGGCGAATTGCCCTATCTGAAGGAGGCGTTCAAGGAGTTCGGCCCCAAAGGATTCAACATTTACGGCGTATCGCTCGACAACGATGCCGAGAGTTGGAAAGAATTCCTTGTAAAAGAGGAGATGACGTGGCCCAACGTAATCGCCGTCACCGACGGCAAGAGCGCCCCGATCGTCGAAGAGTACGGAATCCGCAGCATCCCGACCAACTTCCTGATCTCGCCCGAAGGCAAGATCGTCGCCAAAGACCTGCGAGGCGAAGGAATCAAGGAGAAGCTCGCCGAACTGGTCAAATAAGCGCATCCGGCAAAATCATCGAATTACCCCTGCGGATTTCAGCCCGCAGGGGTAATTTTTGTATGACAAATCTCCGGTCCCCATAGCCAGTCGGACACGACAAATGCCCTCTTTTCCCGGCAACGATATTTCCACCGACAAACTCCCGGAAAAGAATCCGAACAAAGCACAGATTACCTCAAATCAAACATTATCAATGTATTATATTCAAAATTACCCCTCTTACCAAGATATAAAATAAAAAGACTGGTAAATTTTACGACAAATTATTTGCATAAGAGCAATTTTCACACTACATTTGCATTCGCAATTCGGCGCCGTAGCTTAATTGAATAGAGCATCTGACTACGGATCAGAAGGTTACAGGTTTGAGTCCTGTCGGCGTCACACTGAAAACCAGCCACTTACAGCGTTGTAGGTGGCTGGTCTGTTTTTGGTCGGACACACAATTTACACACAACTTGCGCCTAATTGCCGCCGTCCGTGTCCGGGGCGATCCGCAAAATACGCGCCCGCAATTCGGACAATATCCGGCGTTCCGCCTCTTTCTGTTTGTTGCTCCAGTATCGGCGCTCGCCGGGCCTCAGTGCTTCCTGCACCCGTACCCGTGCCCGGTCGTATTGCGCCCTTGCTTCCTTTATTTGCGTGTCATTTCCTGAAGTCATAGTGTTTGTTGGTTGAGGGGTCGAACGTCAAAAAAATCGCCGTCTCTGGTCCATTCGCGGATAGTGTAGCACCCGCCCGGCATATACGCGGCATTGTGCCGGGCTGCGGCCTCGGTGGGAAACACTCCCACCGTATAGCCGTCCGCCGAAAGTTCGTAAAGCATCATATTTCCGTATGGTTGTTTAAATATTGCAGTCTCGCCGTTATCGACTGGGCTGCCAACTTCATTATTTCGGCCCTCGCGTTCTCGAATGCGTTGTATAAATTCTCGTTCTTATCGTCGGCTTCATTGTCGCCGAACTCCATCCGGGAGGCGTCATAGGCATCCTCGTACAGGTCCGTCAGTTTGATATAAATACTTAAATACCCGCGCGTCGCCGGGGATAGCTTCACCCCTTTCAAATCCTCTATTGTCATAGTGCGTTACTGGTTTACCGTTATTTCTCCTTTTGCGATTTCCTGACCGGGTAAATATTCCCGGAACTCCAGATACAGCCCCCGATCGACCAAAAAGGAGAAAGCCGCATTTTTCAGATATTTTTCCGTATTGAACCGCCGCCCGATCTCCGCTAACAGGTCCTCGACGGTTACGATCCCCGCCCGGTTGGATACGGGGAGCGTGATTGTTGTTTCGTCTTTCATTGTTTCAGTGCATTATGTTAGTAAACCGTTACGAAATTCTCCACCTTGAACGAGCGCCAGCCGTCGGCCTCGACGTCGTAATACTTGACCGTGCACCCGTCATCCGGTCGGCCGGTGCCCTTGATCGTGGCCGCCACTTCGTGCAACGTGCCCGCCGCCCTGCGTAATGTCCCGTCGGCTTTCTCATAGGCGAACCGCACCACGCCCGCCCGCATACGCTGCGTCAGGCGGTAAAAGCTCCAAGCCTTGACAAGGCAGATACTGAAAGCCTTGCCCGTTGCCCGGGCAATCGTCCACGCCCGGCGCATAATCGTTTGCAAATCGTTTCTTTTCATTGTCTGTATTGGTTTTTGGTTGTTCGTTCTTCCTTGTTTCGGGTCGGGGCGGTGGTTGAGGCCGCCCCGGTTCCCTTCGTTAGTTTAACAGCACTTGCAAAGCCTCTGCAATTTCCGGGTATTCGTTCCCTTGTTCATCCCATACGGCCGCTACCGTCGTACTCTCTTTCTCTATCGTCCAGCTCGGAGCCGTCCAGTAGTCCCCGGCATCCTCTCTGATTTCGGCCTTGTAGCTCACAAAAGCCGTGAAGCCCTCGTACTCGATTTCAAAACCCTCATCTACTCCGTCACAGTGGTAGTTGATGTAGTTGGCGATCTCCTTTGCGAATTGATTGTAAGCGGTGGTGTTCATTGCTATTATATCTTTGGTTTGTTTTTCTGAATACAAATATAACTCAAAATATAATACCCACCAAATAAAAAGACAAAAAAAATATATCTTCAGTATTTTTTTACCTCATTTATTATAACTATATGGAAATTTACTACCTTTGTGCGTAGTTAGCAACCATTAAACTATTGGTATATGTCGAAATTTCGTATATTGGAATTATGCAAGCAAAAGGGCATAACCCAAAAAGATTTGGCCGAAACTATCGGTATGACGCCCGTAGGTTTAGCGAAAGCCGCCAACGGCAACCCCACATTTGAAACCCTTGAAAAGATCGCCGCCGGTTTGGGCGTATCGGTTCCGGAGCTATTCGCCCCTCAACCGACGAACACAATCACCTGCCCCAAGTGCGGGACGGTGCTGGAAGTCAAGGAAAGGGGGTAAGGTTATGACACAGAAAGATGCGATAAAACTATTTGAGGATAGGCAGGTACGTTCCGTGTGGGATTCCGAGGCCAAAAAGTGGTATATCTCCATTATTGACGTTATCGAGGTATTAACAGATAGCGCAAACCCCCGCCGATACTGGAGCGACCTCAAACGCAAGCTACAGGCCGAGGGAAGTCAGTTGTACGAAAATATCGTACAACTCAAAATGAAGTCCTCGGACGGGAAAAGCTACAACACCGATGTGGCCGATGTCGAACAACTATTCCGGCTGATACAATCCATCCCATCACCAAAGGCGGAACCGTTCAAACAATGGTTAGCGCAATTAGGCCGGGAACGGCTGGAAGAAATCGATGATCCAGAGCAAGGTATTGAGCGCCTAATGGAGTATTACCACAGCAAAGGCTATTCGGCCAACTGGATAAATCAAAGGCTTAAATCCATCGAGGTACGCAAAGAGCTTACCGATGAATGGGAACGCCGCGGAATACAAAAAGGTCGGCAATACGCGATCCTTACCGATGTCATTACACAGGGTTGGTCTGGTCTATCAACAAAGCAGTACAAGCAATATAAAGGGCTTAAAACCGAGAGCCTGCGGGATAACATGACTAACCTCGAATTAGTACTAAATATGCTTGCAGAAGCCTCAACAACCGAGATTTCACAAAAGGAAGAGCCCGAAACATTTGAGCATAGCAAGCAAATTGCACACCGGGGCGGCAAGGTTGCCGGTGCTGCTCGGAAAGAACTTGAGGCCCAGACCGGCCAAAAAGTTGTTAGCCCGTTGAATGCTAAAAAGGCTCTCAAGAAATAATATTGTACTGTTATGGAACTGCAACCTATCCAAAGTAAGATTTACGAGATACGGGGCCAGCGGGTGATGCTGGATAGGGATTTGGCGGAGGTCGGCCAGCCGATAGGGTTCAAACGCACCGATGGCAAAAAATAACCCGCTGCACCCTTCGATGATAAATGCCCGTATTTCATATTGGCTTTGCATTTGACGGCGTTTCTCCCGCCGGACATAGAAAGTATCAGCCGCACGAAGAAAAACCGTAAAATCAAAAAAGGGGATTGCAGGCACTTTGCCCGGCTCCGGTCGTTGAGGCTGTGGGGTTGTTACTATCCACCCCATCCAAAACGGCATCACCCGTACACAAGCACCCGAAAGCAATCAAATACAAATACATATATAACATTGAAATACAGTGATATATGTGTATTCATATAAACAAACACTTTAATACATCCGAGAACTTTATTTAATGTAGTATTTAATGTATTATATAATGCTTGTAATGCTTCTATAAGTAATATTTATAATGCTTATAGGCTACATTAAAATATCCTTATATACTACTTCTCAATAATGTATTGAAATGTAGTAGTTTTTTAATGCTCTTAATAATGCTACATTAAATGATAGGGACAAATCAAGTGTTATATTTTGGGGTTGCTGCACATCGAACCGGCGACGCACACAAAGGCGGCTATTTGGCCGCTTATTTATTTGAGTGGATAGATTATACTACCCAACAGCAGATAACGCATCAGAGGCAGATAACAGGGCAATTCCGGGGTAAACAGCCCCCACCCCCTCGGCCGTATCTAATGTTCGCTATATTTTCGGACCGGCATTTTTTGGCAATTTTTGGAAAACGTTTTCAGGAAACGGGATCGCGATTTGCGCGCGGGGGTAAAAAATCGGGTTTTTCCGGGGCTTTGGCTTTCTGACAGTAAAACAGTAAAAACGAAAGACGGGCGGGGTAACTCCGTCCGTCCTTTGTTTGCTATTTGTAACCGTGTTTTCTTAATAACCGTTCAATAACCGGCAAGGGGTTCGGAATACATCCGACCTGCTTGCGGGGCCGGGGTCCTGATTTGACCCTGTACTTGTAAGCCGGTGATTTGCGGAACCCGTTCCAGACTGCCCGCACTTTGACGCTTGCCGGGGTGCGGCCCATTATTGCGGCTATCTCCTCGTTACTGTGATCGGGGTACAGCTCACCGAGCCGGGCGATTTCTTCCGGTGTCCATTGTGGCGCAAGATACGGGGGCAAAGGCATAGGGCGTTCGATTTACCGACGCCCGCAAGTTACATTTACCCCGCGACGCGGTAACGCCCGACGGCGAATCCGTTAGCCATATAGAACGCTATTTTGTCGGCGGTGTGCTTCTCATCACCCCGAATACAAAGGGCCACACCGAAACCGAAATCTGAAGAACTCGGATAGCGTTCGTATTTGTTTCCGTCCCGGTCTTTGGCTTCGGGTGCCTTGAACACTTCGTAATAGGTCAGGGCGTCGGATGTGGTGCGCTTGTAACAGTACATCCCGTTTGCCTCGTTATGGGCGATTTTCACAAACTTATCGCCGAACTTCGTAAACTCATCCCGCAAAGGCGGGTAAAATGTCTGTTTTTTCATGGAGTGTTTATGAAATTTCGATTTTCTTTGCGTTTTGGTATAGTTGATCCACCTGGCAGGAAAAAGCCGTAAAATCGGCTATTTTCAGAACGGGCCATTTTGTCCGTCGGTCGAAGTTGAGGGTGTCGTATCGTAGTCCGTTATCCGGGTCAGGCTTTCGTTGTGGCGGAAATAGATTTGACCGGTCACTCCCTCCCGGTTATTTTCCGGTTAGTTACTTGGTTAGTTCTTTGGTTGAATCTGGGTTGTTTTTCGGTTGTTAAGCCACACAGGTACGCAATCGCATTTGCGTTGAGGAGCTGACAAGATCAAGCGCATCGATTAGCTGTAATACGGCCGGATTCCGTGCGGACATTTGTTGTAATATCTTTTCTTCCCACGTCAAAGGCAAAACACGTGTTTGCCCCCCTGTATTCGACCTAACACCGGTTCGGAGCTGCTTTATAACATAGTCGGCAATATCAAACCCACTCTCCCGGTCTTCGGGTGTCGCTATGCGCTCCAAAACATCAGATACGGACAAAGAGAATCCGACACTCCGGGCGATTGTTTCCCCTTTGTTTTTCCAATCCTCAAAAGCCCCCAAATCCGGATACAGGATCACTTTGCGCCCTTTGAGGCATTCGCACTTTTCCGCCTTAAAATTCTGTTTGCCTCCCGTAGCAAGCCATACATACTCCGGCATCACTCCGCTGCATATTATGGCCGTTTTTTCGCTTTCCACAAGGCACACGGTGGCCTCCGGACGTCGCAATAACAGATGCTCTCCGAACAAACATTGCGACAGCTCCCACGAATCCGGCAACTCCCCGGATTTTTTAAGCTGCGAGTGCACCCAGTTTACCGCCCCGTCACAATTCTTGATCCGCTTTCCGGTTTCCGGATTGTACTGCATAATCTTACCGCCCCGCAAGCGCTTATGCCAGTCAAGCTGCCAAAAGATAACGGCCCCGGACTTCGTACAACCTAAATAATACTCCGACATAAGGCGCACGACGGTCGGCGATTCCAATACATCAGTATCGAAAAGGGAGAGCAGGAACCGCACAAAATCCGAGGCATAGCCCAAAGATTTAATAATATATTGCTTCGGTATCGTATCTATCGACTTCGGGGCCGTTATTTGCTTCGGGTGACGAATAATATTTGCTTCGGGCCTTTCGGTCGGGTGACTGTCAAAATATTGCTTCGGGGTATAATGGTAGCCGCATTTGTCCTCTCGATTGCACCGCCCTACTTCAGGCGACAAATACAACCCCGTTTCCGTATCGATATACCGCACGAATACCCCCTTGTGATGGCACACCGGACACTCGTACCGACTACGCATCCCTTTGTATCTTTCAAGTTCATATCTATGATCCATTACATTCACCGATTTAATGCGTGTTCGTAAACTCGTAAAAGGTTTGCACACATTTACGATTTTTACGAATTTGTATATAAACAAATGATTATCAGTATATTATCTATCGTAAACCCTTTACGAATCTTTACGAGGGTTTACGAGTGATTTACGAGGGTTAATATATTGATATATAGTGATATATGGGTTAAATTCGTAAAAATCGTAAACCCTTTACGAATCTTTACGAGGGTTTACGAGTGATTTACGAGTGATTTACGAGGGTTAATATATTGATATATAGTGACATATGGGTTAAATTCGTAAAAATCGTAAAACCTTGCGAATCTTTACGAGTGATTTACGAATCTTTACGATTATCCATTTTTCAAATAATATCTAACGGTACCCTCCGACACACCCAATTCTTTAGCAATAGCGACATTTGACATTCCGCCTGCTTTCAATTCTCGCGCTCTGGCTTTTCTGGCCGCTGTGTCGTCATCGGAAAGAAGTTGCAGGTGATCGGACTCTTTAGAGTAATTGTGAAACTCAAAGGATAAAAAATTGCCGTTCTTTTTGCATACTTCGTACAATAGCACGTTATTCGCGTCGTATTCCTGTTCGGCGCTTCGGCATTTCACCTGCTTTACATATCGTAGGTTTTTATCCCTGGTACTGCGACCGATCATAAAAACAGCATCCGCAAAATTGGCCTTCATTTTAGAACCTTGCAGATCGTTGAGGCTTATAGGCCGTCCTGCCTCGGTTTTGCGCGTATGTTCGAGAACCAGCATTGTCAAATTACGCTCTTTCTTCAACCTGTTGAGGCGATCCATTAACGGCTTGGCATTCTTCGCGCCGTCGGTATCAGCAAATGACAGGGCGGTCATATTATCGATAACTACCACGTCGGCACCCGCTTCTTGTATGGCTTCTTCGAGGCTTTTGATAAAGTAGTCATCATAAGTATAACCGTCCGGGATCGTATAATTATCAGGATCGAAATCAACCCGGATAAGGTTGTCACTGAATTTATAGTGATTTGTGTAATTCTCCGAATACCTTCCCTCGAATTGCTTGTCGGACAATTCCAGATCAAGGTATAAGACCTTATGCCCGCTCCGGGCGATCTCCTCGGCGATCTGTACCGCAAAAATCGATTTCCCGATACCGGTATCAGCGCATAGTATCGTCAATTCTTTTTCAAATACAAGGGATAAGAAAAGTTTTTGAGGCGTTTTCATCTGTCTTGCGTCTTCAATACATCTGTTTGTTGATCTAACCCGAAAAAAGCCCGCTGTGACAGGGGCGAGTTGCATCTGTCGTTCGCGGGTGCGGTTGTCTTCGCGTAAAGTTTGTACAAAATCAAGTTCCGGGCCTATTGGCATAGTGGCATTCATTGCACCCCTCCTTTCCGTATAAAATACCGTTTGAACCGGCCCCCGTGCACGCCCTCGCACCATTCGTCGGCAATCGGCACGCCCTTATGTCGCAAATCGCGAATTACGCTGCGGGGATCGGACAGCCTCAACGAAATGGTAATATCGGCCGCCGAACGGGGAATACCGTCCGAAAGTAAGTTGTAAATTCTTTGCTGGTGATAGGAAAATACAGAGGTAAACCCTACATTTGTAGTGTCATTAGCCCCTATGGAATTAGTTTTTGCCCCTGCGTGCTTGCTTCGAGTGCCGGGGGTGTTTTGATTCTGGACCATACCCGATAAAATTATTTACGGTTAGCACTTTCTGCAATACGTTGAGCGGCTTCCGCATCCCGGTTCCGGGGCCTGTTCATCTGCTGCGCCGCCCATTCCCGCAGCTCCTTCCGGGAGAACACCAAACGGCGGGGGCCGAATTTAGCGTAGGGGATTCCGTGCCTGTGGGTAAGAATATACAAACTGCGCATAGTCGTCCGATAACCCAGCGAAGCCAGGAACGGCAGAGTTTCTTCGGCGGTCATCGCATCGGGCAACTCCGAAACATCCGCGATACTCTCTGTGGCTTTCTCGCGTCTTTTGTAATCCTGCATTGCGGCAAATACTGCATCCGAAATCAAGTTTTTCAGGGTCTCCTGTTCAACTACTACCAAGTTTGTCTCCATAATATAATACGATAAAATTATTTGCTTTTATTTGCTGCAAAAATCGCTTTACCTCGGTAATATTCAAAGGGAAATTTCACTTTTTTAACATTATTTCCCGCAAGTCGTTACAAATTATCAATTTGCTGTGTAAAAGTATTTTACATTACAAAAAATAAATAAAAAAAATAAACGGAGAATATTTTTTAATCTCCGTTTATAAAATTATAAGGCAAATAATTGAACCCGCGAAAAATACGGCTGTTTACAGGCGGTTATTTCCAGCCGTCAGGAATCAAAATAGCCGCGTTTTTCTCCCGTTCTTCCCGTTCGAAGCTGGCCAAATAATTCTCGGTCGTTTTGAGGTCTTGGTGGCCGAGGCTTTCCGATATATAGGCGATATTCGCCCCGGCACGCTTCAATACCGTAGCGAACGAATGACGCGCCGTATAGGTCGATATGTTCCCTATTCCGAGCTGCTCCCCGACTTCCTGCATCCGCTTGTTGATCGCACGGGTCAAATACATTGTTTTCAACTTCTGATGTATCGCGTCCTCTGTCCCGTCGAGAACCGGAAATATAAAGTTATTACGCACCGGGGGATTGCCCCAGCGGTCAATAATAGCCTGCATCTGGGGAACGACCACCACCCGGATTTCCTTGCGGGTCTTGGTCGTGTGCTCGGTCTTTTGACGCACGAAACAGATTTCACCGTCCACAATATCACGGTACCGCAATTTCACGAAATCGGCGACGTTGATCCCGTTACACAAGTAGAGGAACAGCCAATAATCCCGGTATTTGGCCGTCGCTTCGCTCCCGTCCTCATAGCGGGCGATACGCCCGATCTGCTCCAGCGTCAGAGCCAGCTTGCGCCCCTCGCCCTCCTGTATTTCATACCGGCCCCGTCCGAACGGGTATTGCGTTTCCTTGACGATACCCAGACGTCGGGCATCGTTCAGCACCGCCCGCAGGTGGCGCAAGTGTATCGATATGGTTGTTTGCACCTTCCCCTCTTTGGTCAGAAAATCCGCATATCGTTTCAGCCACGATACGGTAACGGCGTCAAACTGTATGCGCTCCCCGGCAAACCGCTCCAGCCCTTTCAGCACATTGTCATAAACGAGCATACTGCCAACGCGCCCGGCCTTTTCCAGCTCGGCGATTTTGGCCCGGAACATCGCGTTTACCGTATTGGACGCTGCCCCCTTCAGGCGATCGTTGAGGGCATCCAGCGAAAACCCGCCGTTACCCGCTAAATCCTCAACGGCCGCACGCACTATCTGGTAGCTGCTCTCTATGTCTTTCCGGACCGCGACAAGGGCTCGCGCCTTTGTCGTTCCAAGCATCTCCCACTCTTCCGGGGTCAGGTCTTTGCCCGTAGGATAGTAGCGGCGATCCCGGCGGTAGGTTACGCGAATTTTTACAGGGTATTTCTCGTTTGGTTTCGTACGGCGGGTGTCAAGCATCGCGGCCACCGTTATTCCGTCTTTCGAGTAGTTCATTTTTGGTTATAGATTTTGGATTTGCACACACATTTGCACACACAATTTGCACACAAATATACGCATTTAATCAAACCAAACAAAAACAGAGTAAAACAAAATAGCTATATTTGCCACTGAAATACAGCCATTTATAAAACAAACAAGAAATTACCAAAAAATAGCAAAAACCCCGAAATTACGCCTACGGATCAGAAGGTTACAGGTTTGAGTCCTGTCGGCGTCACAAAATAATGCAGCGACCTGTTTTTCGACAGGTCGCTTTTTGTTTTCGGCTGCACGACCATAGCGCAGTTGCCGATTCTCTCTTTCTCCGCCTTGTACTCCCGCCGACTTACACCCGGGAAAATTTCCGTCCTCCCATAAAATCCATACGGAATCCGTCCGTACCGACGCCCGATCATAGCAACAACTTTGAGATTCCCGTCAGCGAAAAGCACCTGAAAACGAATCGCCAAAACATCCAAATTCTTCCCAAAAGAAGCACGAAGCCCCTCTCCAACGGCAACTCGACAATGTGCCCCCTCACCCTTCCTGCCATTTATTTTATGCAATCCAAGGTACTTACTCAACAAGCACAATGCGATTCCGGGTTCAATCGATCTAAATACACAATCCCGAAAAAAATCGAACTCGCCTTCTTTTCGAATTTATAAAATTTTACGAATAGACCACAGATTTTACAATTCAAATATTAAAATATACAATTTAACAAATCGGTAAAATTTGCAAAATCAATTCTTTTTATTATATTTGTAATAGTGCGCTCCTCTTTTACTAACTTAAAAATCATGTTATGTTGAATTTCGCCCAACTGAAGTTTCTCCTAACTGGATTAACTTTACTCACCGTACTCGCTGCGTGCAGCGATGACAACACTTCGACGGAAGCTCCTCCTGCAACCATCGAAATCGCAGAGCTCTCCCCGGAAGCAGACAACGTTTCTTTTCGATTAATTCCGACCAATGCTATCTCGATGGCTTACAAGATCGAGATCGAGGGGGGGGGAGATGACGCCGATTTCGTTTCGATAGAAAGCTCCGAAGAAAAAACGGTCGAAATAACCGACCTGACCCCCGAAACCTCTTATAAGCTGACGGCGATCGCCTATAACGCCGACCAGCGCCCTTCGAATCCGGCCACCGCAACATTCACGACCCCCGAAAAACCGACCACGCCGGATCCCGACAAGGCAACCATCTCCATCGAAGAGGTGAAAGCCACCTATAATTCGGTAACCTTTACCCTGAAAACCGCCAATGCAGCCCGCTTCGGCTACAAGGTCGATGTTCCCGACGGAACGGCCGAACTTACGTTCGTAAACGGCTCCGAAGGCGGCACCTATACAACCGACAACCTGGAGGCGGCGACCGACTATCAAATCACCGCCGTCGCATATGACGAAAACGGGCAGGCCGCCGATCCCGTCACCCACGCATTCAAAACCGAAGCCCTTCCGACCGGCCCCGCCGTCGTTTCGATCGAAGAGGTCGCTACGACCCACAGTTCGATCCGCTTCACCCTGAAACTCGACAATGCGGTCCGGATCGCCTACAAGGTCGATGTCCCCGACGGAACAGCCGAAATGACCGTCGTCGAAAAGCCACAGCAATCGACCTTCCTGGTCGGCAGCCTCCAGGCGGAAACCGACTACGTATTGACAGTCGTAGCCTATAACGGCAAAGACGAACCGTCCGAACCCGCCACGCATTCGTTCACGACCCCCGCCTATACCGCATTCGCACGGATCGACGCCGTGGCGACCGCACACGGAATCTATCTCAAGGCCGACGTGGACACCGGCAAATTCCCGCTCTATTTCCTGAAAATTTTCGACCCGGACCTTACGGAATCCAGCGCCGATTTCGAAGAGCATTTCAAGGTCGATTCCCGGGAGCAGTTCATCCATTACCTCGAAGTCGCCTCACTGACAGCGGGCCTCAAAACCGCCTCGTTCGAAGAGTGGAACAAAACCCTGCTTTCGACCCGGTCGCAGCAAGTCCTTCTCTACGCCGCTCCCGTTGTCCGGCAAGGGGTCGATGTCGTCTGTGAAGACTACGGCGAAATCATCGAAATTCCGCTGACGATCCCCGCCCGCGACGAACTCGGAGCAGGACAGGCCGCTGTCACGCTGGGCGAACCGCAGGTTGCGGGCAAAGAGTTGGAGATCGCCCTGACAAAACAGGACGGCGTCGTTTCCTACTATGCCGGCTATGCGACCAAGTCCGACGTCGAAGCCGCAGGCACCCCGGAACAATTCGTCCAGGCCGGACTGGATGCGAAGACCTATGACTACGACATCACGGCCGACTTCCAAGGCACCTGGAAAACAGACCGGCTTTCGCCGGGCAGCGAATATTACTTCTTCTCGTTCGCATACGATGCCGAAGGCAAGTTGGGTCCCCTGCAATACAAGGAGTTCCACACGGAAGCCGCAGGCACCGACTACGATACGTCGCTCACGGTCGATATTGCCCTGAAGACCGCATCGTTCACCTCAGCGACTTTCTCCGTCAAACGGAACGGCTTCGAAAAAGCTTATTACAACTTCATCACCAAAGCCGATTTCGACCGCAAATACGGCGGCAATGCGGATACATACGTTCAACGAGAGTTGATCGGCAAAGAGAGTGGTTATCCGATAACGCTATACAGCGACAACGACATCAACGGATCCCGTTTGGCATACGATACGCAATACGTACTGATCGCCCTGCCCGAAGCCGACAACGAAGACAGATACGGCGTTCCGACGGTGGTCGAGTTCGAAACCCTCGGCTACGAAGCTACCGGCTCTGCGACGGCGACCATCGCGGTAAATTCGATCACGGACAATTACGGCGTATCTTTCTATGCCTCGGTAACCGTAACCCCCGGAGCCGATTGCGCAGGTTACTATTACGCAATGATCGAAAAAACAGCCTACGATGCAGCAGCCAATCTCGGTGAAACGATCTGCAAACAAAACGGCGTAAAATACCGTGCCGCCACCGAAGACACGACGTTCTCCACCGACTACTATTTCGCAGAAAGCTATCTGGTCCTCATCCCGGTCGATAACAACGGGAAAATGTCGGCTCCGGTCACTTCGGAATTATTGACCACGAGCGCCAAATAAAAAGCAATCAAATAAACAAACACGCAGAACTCCCAACCTGTCCGAAACCTCGCTGCACGGGGTCCCCGTGACGAAGGGAGAGCCGGTTGGAACACGTCGCTTTCAGCGGCAAAGGCACAACCGGAACATCGAGCACATAAATTATCAAAAAAACAACCCTAAAATAATCCGACTATGAAATCTTTGAGTAAAGCAACCTTCCATTTACTGTGTTGCATCCTGCTATTGGGAACTTTCCAGAGTTGTAAAGACGACGAAACGACGCCCCCGCCTCCCGGAGAAAGCGCCACGCTCACCATTTCCGACGTCAAGGCCGAAGCCAATACCGTAACTTTCACCATCACGCCGAAAAATGTAGATGTTTATACCTATACGATCAAATCCGCGACGGTAACGCCTCAAGCGACCGTTCAGGATCCGGCCGAAACCAAAACCTTCACATACAACAGTCTGCTTCCGTCGAGCGACTATACGATCGTGGCAACAGGTTTTACACAAGGCGGTCTGGAACTCACTTCTACCGAATACAAATTCCGAACGCTCGACACGCAGGATCCCGGACTCGAAGTACCTTCCGGAGAGGAGCCGTTCATCGAATACGGCGACCAGCGGATCGCCGCCAAATCGGTCTTCTTCTACAAGGAAACCGATCGGCTCTGGTTCTTCATCTCCCCGCTCGAAGGATACGACAACTACCAGGACATGCTCTATGGCAACGGCGGAAAAAACGATTACATATCCCTCAGCTTCACGCCGAACCAGCTAAATAAATCGATCAACATGAAGAGTGCGTCCGAACGGTATTCGCTGCTCAACTCCATGTCGTTCCAACACCCCATCGCATCGGATATTTCGATGGTGACCATCGACTACCATTCATTAATCACCGACGGCGGCTTCATCGTCACCCGCGACGGGGACAAGATCGAAGGATATGCCGAAATGACCTCGGCCGCAACCGGCAAGAAACTCCGCATCTACGGTACCTGCACCTACGACCAGCAGGACGCCGAGCGGACCAGCTTCATCAGCCTCAACGACCTGAAAACTCCGCTCGGAAGCGCCTATTACCAACCGCTCGAAGAGGAAACGATTTCCGAAATCCATCTCTCGCCGGCCAGCCCCGTCATGGGAGCGCTGATCGACCAGGTGGATGAATACTACGTTCGAATCCGCTTCGACAACGCCCTGGCGACGGCTAAAACTCCGATCGACATCACCCGGATCGACAAGCTGTTCGAACTCGAAATCGTCGATCCTGCCCAACAAAAGTCGGTTACCGTCACCAATACGGACCTTCAAGGCGCGACGGGCACCATCACCCTCTACAAATACGCCCTGCAAGACAACTACCGAATCTCGTTCGATCTGCAGGTTCATGATATGCACCTCGAAGGGTATGCGGACGGGGCGTTCGAACTATACTCCTACTACTCCGGCAACAGTTATACGGTCGGAACGAACGACCCGGTCGAACTCCAATCCGCCGTCATCGACCGCCGCAGCGACGATTACTACACGATCTATCTGGCACCCCAGGCCGGTCTGACCGATTTGGAGCAAATCCGGCAGGCGGAGGGCGTAGTAACCATCAAAGCCGCACCGCAGGCACTGGACGGTCTGCTCGTTTCCTTTGCCAACGAAAAGGATGCCGGACGAATACTGTCCATCGCATATGCAGGCAAAACCTACGACAACCAGGGTGACAACACCAAGAGTACCATCCACGGAGCCACCGCAAAGCAAAAGATCGCGCTGGCCTTCTATGAAGCGACCAACGAAATGAACGGTTATTATTGCGGACCGTTCGTCGATGTGCAATAAACAACCCCGGCAACCGAAGGTCCGATCGCATCTCAAACCCACGATTCGACCGGCAACCGGTTCTCCCGGAATCTTCATCAAGCCCCCTTTTCGAAGGGGGCTTTTTTCCCACGCTTCATCCGGCGAAAGCAAAAAACAGAGCTCGGACCTTTTACTTCCGAATCGTCATCAATTTTGCCGTATTACCGAAAATCCGGAATAAAAACCACCGTCACAGTAGATATTTCAAAAAAAAACGCTAAATTTGTCAGAAACCTAAGTTGCTTCCTTAAGCCGAGCGCAATGAAACCTTCGTTTCGATTGCCGAGGCGAAAAATAGTCGAAAGAAAATCAACGCTTTCGATAAACCGAGCGCAGAATCGGAGGTGTTCGAACTCTGCCAAAGCGGAAAACAACGGCGTAAAAACGAACTGTTTCGTAGAGCCGAGGATATAACCACCAAGCCCGTTCGGTTATACGAGGCGGGAAACGGAACTCAAAACAGCAATGAACCTAAAACAGACACCATGATAAAGAAAGAATTATTACTCGGCGACGAGGCTATCGCATGGGGAGCCCTCAACGCCGGTCTTTCGGGCGTGTACGCTTACCCCGGAACCCCCTCTACGGAGATCACGGAATTTATCCAGATGCACCCCCTAACGCGCGAGCGCGGCATCCACTGCAACTGGTCGGCCAACGAAAAGACCGCACTGGAAGCGGCCCTCGGCATGTCGTTCGTCGGCAAGCGGGCCCTGGTCTGCATGAAGCACGTGGGCATGAACGTCTGCGCCGACGCTTTCGTCAATTCGGCTATGACGGGCGCCAACGGCGGCCTGGTGGTCGTAGCGGCGGACGATCCCTCGATGCACTCCTCGCAGAACGAACAGGACTCCCGCTTCTACGCCAAATTCGCCATGATTCCCTGCTTCGAACCCGCATCGCAACAGGAAGCCTACGAGATGATCGGCGAGGCGTTCGACTTCTCGGAGAAATACCAGATTCCGGTGCTGATGCGCGTGACGACCCGCATGGCCCACTCGCGGGCCGTGGTCGAAATCGGCGAACCCCGCCAGCAAAACACGCTCCACTACCCCGAGCGGCCCCGCCAGTGGATCCTCATGCCGGGCAACTCGCGCGTACGTTACAAAACCCTCATCGAGGAGAACAAACTCTTCGAGCAGGAGGCCGAACATTCGCGCCACAACCGCTACATCGACGGACCGGACAAATCCATGGGCATCATCGCCTGCGGTCTGGCCTACAACTATATTATGGAAAACTTCCCGGAAGGCTGCCCCTTCCCCGTGCTGAAGATCTCGCAATACCCGCTGCCGACGGCACTCGTACAGCGCATGGCTTCGGAATGCCGTTCGCTGCTGATCGTCGAAGAGGGACAGCCCCTGGTAGAGGAGATGATCCGCGGTCTGCTGGGTACTCCGATTCCGGTCAAAGGACGTTTGAGCGGCGAGCTGCCCCGCACGGGCGAACTCACGCCCGACAACGTACGCGGCGCCCTCGGTCTGCCCCGCCGCGAGAGCGAGGCGGCCAGCCAGCTCACCATGCCCCGTCCCCCGGCCCTTTGTCAGGGCTGCGGTCACCGCGACGTCTATACGGCACTGAACGACGTGCTGCGCGAGCACTACCCCAATCACAAGGTCTTCAGCGACATCGGCTGCTATACGCTCGGTTCGCTGCCCCCGTTCCGGGCGATCGACACCTGCGTAGAGATGGGTGCTTCGGTCACGATGGCCAAGGGCGCTGCCGACGGCGGACAGTTCCCTTCGGTAGCCGTAATCGGCGACTCGACCTTCACCCACTCGGGCATGACCGCCCTGCTGGATGCCGTGAATGAAAAAAGCAACATCACCGTCGTAATCTCGGACAACCTCACTACCGGCATGACCGGCGGCCAAGATTCGGCCGGCACGGGACGCCTCGAGCAGATCTGCGCCGGACTGGGCGTGGAACCCGAACACATCCGCGTCGTAGTACCCCTGCCCAAGAACATGGAGGAGATCCGCCGCACGATCCGCGAAGAGATCGAATATAAAGGGGTTTCGGTCATCATCCCGCGCCGCGAGTGCATCCAGACCGCCAAACGCCACAACGCAAAAAAACAGTAGTACGACCATGAAACGGGACATCATACTTTCCGGCGTGGGAGGACAAGGCATCCTCTCGATCGCCACCGTCATCGGAGCCGCCGCCCTCAAGGAGGGACTCCACATCAAACAGGCAGAAGTACACGGCATGAGCCAGCGAGGCGGCGACGTGCAGTCCAACCTGCGCATCAGCGACCAACCCATCGCTTCGGACCTCATTCCCACAGGAAAATGCGACCTCATCATCTCCCTGGAACCGATGGAAGCACTGCGCTACCTCCCCTACCTCAGCCCCGAAGGTTGGCTGGTGACCAATGAAGCCCCCTTCATCAACATTCCCAACTATCCGGCAGAAGAAGACATCAAGGCCGAAATCAACAAGCTGCCGCATAAAATCATGCTGAACGTAAACGAAGTGGCAAAAGAAGTCGGCTCTCCCCGCGTAGCGAACATCGTACTGCTGGGCGCCACCATCCCCTTCCTCGGCATCGACTACGCAAAGGTGCAAGACAGCATCCGCGAAATCTTCCAACGCAAGGGCGACGCCATTGTAGAGCTGAACCTCAAAGCGTTGGCTGCCGGCAAAGAGATTGCTGAAAAACTGATGTAAACTATAATTGACTCTAAATTTCAACATACCATGAATAACAAATACTGGGAAGAAGAGATTGAAACGATGCCCCGTGAGCAGTTGCGCGAACTGCAACTGCAACGGTTAAAAAAGACTGTCAGCATTGCCGCCAACTCTCCTTATTATAAAAAGGTATTCCAAGAGCATGGCATCACTGCCGACAGCATCCGGTCTATAGAAGACATACGTAAGATACCGTTTACTACCAAGGCCGATATGCGCGCCAATTATCCTTTTGGATTAGTAGCAGGCGATATGCGTGAGGACGGAGTACGTATCCATTCTTCCAGTGGCACTACGGGCACGCCGACGGTCATCGTACACTCCCAACACGATTTGGACTCTTGGGCTAACTTAGTGGCACGCTGCCTCTATATGGTAGGTATCCGTAAGACGGATGTTTTCCAAAACAGCTCCGGTTACGGCATGTTCACCGGAGGACTGGGCTTTCAGTATGGAGCCGAACGTCTGGGTGCGCTGACTGTTCCTGCCGCTGCCGGAAACAGCAAGCGTCAGATAAAGTTCATCACCGACTTCAAGACCACTGCCCTGCATGCCATTCCCAGCTATGCCATCCGCTTGGCAGAGGTATTCCAGGAAGAAGGGATGGACCCCGCCGGCACAAGTCTGAAAACGCTTGTTATCGGTGCCGAACCCCACACAGACGAGCAACGCAGAAAGATTGAACGCATGCTTGGCGTCAAAGCCTATAACAGCTTTGGTATGACTGAAATGAACGGTCCCGGCGTAGCCTTCGAGTGCACCGAACAAGACGGCATGCACTTCTGGGAAGATTGCTACCTGGTCGAAATCATTAACCCGGAAACCGGCGAACCCGTACCGGAAGGTGAAATCGGCGAACTGGTACTGACAACGCTGGACAGAGAGATGATGCCCCTCATCCGCTACCGTACACGCGACCTTACCCGCATCCTGCCCGGCAAGTGCCCTTGCGGACGTACCCACATCCGTATAGACCGCATCAAAGGCCGTAGCGACGATATGTTCATCATCAAGGGAGTCAATATCTTCCCCATGCAGGTGGAAAAGGTGCTGGTACAATTCCCCGAATTGGGCAGCAATTACCTCATCACGCTCGAAACGGTCAATAACCAGGATGAGATGATTGTGGAAGTTGAACTTAGCGACCTCTCTACTGACAATTACATCGAGCTGCAAAAGATTAGCAAAGCCATTACCCGCCAGCTGAAAGACGAGATTCTGGTAACTCCGAAGTTACGGTTGGTAAAGAAAGGTTCCTTGCCGCAGAGCGAAGGAAAAGCCGTCAGGGTAAAAGACTTACGGGACAACAAATAAACTTAAAAAAACTCTTTTCAAAACAGACCATCTGTTCACCCGATACAGATGGTCTGTCTTGTATAAACACATCATCTATCTTCCCTTGACACATCATCTGTTTCAGCATCACGTATCATCGTTTCACAATCACCCACATCCGCATAAAACGAAAGAGGAACGGTTATCCAAACAGATTACCGTTCCTCTTTTATAGAAAGCCGCACCGATGATGTGATGAAACTCCGTATGACATGATTTGAGTGCTCCTCCTCTTTGTAATCCACCGACTCAAGAGTTACCCCGAAGGGCGTGGCCCGCCATTGAGAAGCGAAGCTTGTCTCGGTATTTCATAAAAATTGATGAGTTTCCCGATCCAATCAATGCGGCTATTTTTTCTATAACAAAGGTAATGAGTTTCTATGAAAGAAACAAGTAAAAGCAGTAAATTGTTTCAAGTCCTTTTCAAGTTTTAACCCCTCCCCGGAGTATCAGAAAACAAAAAGTGCTGACTACCAAAAGAGTAATCAGCACCTCGTAATTTATCTGCTAACTGTTTTTATGCAGCCTTTGCTTTAGCAACGATAGCCTTGAAAGCTTCCGGATGGTTCATCGCTAAATCAGCCAACACTTTGCGGTTGATTTCGATACCAGCTTTGTGCAAAGCGCCCATCAGCTTAGAGTAAGACATACCTTCCAGACGAGCGGCAGCGTTGATACGCTGAATCCACAAAGCACGGAAGTTTCTCTTCTTGTTCTTACGGTCACGGAACGCATAGGTCAAACCTTTTTCCCAAGTATTCTTGGCAACAGTCCAAACGTTCTTTCTTGCACCAAAGTAACCTCTGGTCAATTTCAAAATTTTCTTTCTTCTTGCTTTAGAAGCAACATGATTTACTGATCTTGGCATAGTTTTACTTGTTTTTGAATGTTAGCGCCGTTACTTCACGCAGCGGACTTAAAGCTAATGCATTCGGTTAATAACTTTAATACTTTTGTACGCTTTTCAATTACTTCATTGCTAAGAGCTCTTTCACCTGGCTTACATCTGTTGTACTAACAAGTGTAGAGTAGCACAAGTTTCTTTTCTGCTTCTTAGTTTTCTTAGTCAGGATGTGACTATGAAAAGCGTGCTTTCTTTTGATTTTACCTGTTCCGGTAAGAGTAAATCTCTTTTTAGAACCGGAGTTAGTCTTCATCTTTGGCATCTTTTTTAAACTTTTTAATTATTAAATTATATGGCAACGCACTATACCTATGGCGTTACTCACTTCTTTATTCTTCTTCGGTTTCAGCCGACGCAGCCTTTGGCGCATCTTCTGCAGGCTTGGGAGCCGCGCTCTTCTTAGGTGCCGCCACTTTCTTCGGAGAGAGTTGGATTGTCATTCTCTTTCCTTCCAAAACCGGCATCTGGTCTACCTTCGCATAGTCTTCCAAATCATTGGCAAAACGGAGCAGCAACACTTCACCTTGCTCTTTGAACAAGATAGAACGGCCTTTAAAGAATACGTAGGCTTTCACCTTATCGCCATCTTCCAAAAAGCCTTTGGCATGCTTCAACTTGAAGTTATAATCATGGTCATCAGTCTGAGGTCCAAAACGTATTTCCTTCACGTTCACCTTCACCTGCTTTGCCTTTTGTTCTTTCTGACGCTTCTTTAACTGATAAAGAAATTTAGAATAATCAATAATACGACAAACAGGGGGTTGTGCATTTGGAGAAATCTCCACGAGATCCGCTTCATGTTCTTCAGCAAGTCTTAAAGCCTGCGCTATCGGATACACTTTTGGTTCTACTTCATCGCCCACTATGCGGACTTCTTTGGCCCGGATTTGTTCGTTAATCCGATGTTGCCCTTTTAAGCTGTCATTCTTCATTAAATAACGTTTACTTCCAGTTTGTTTCTTATTTACTATTCCCAAATTAATGTTTTTGTTAAGTAAAAGCGAACTTTAGAACATCTAATATATGCTATGCTTCTACAATTGGGCGCAAAGTTACCATTTATTTATCATATTCTGAACTTCTTCGTTCATTTTTTTGGCAAATTCTTCAAATTTCATGGTTCCTTTATCACCTTCTCCCTGCTTGCGGACAGCAACTTCCTTGTTTTCAGCCTCCTTTTCACCTACAACCAGCATGTACGGAATACGCTTCATCTCATTGTCACGAATCTTACGACCAATCTTTTCATTGCGTTCATCCACAATGGCACGGATGTCATATCGCTTCAAATATTGTTTCACTTCATGCGCATAGTCGTTGAACTTCTCGCTGATAGGCAGGATGGCAACCTGGTCAGGAGTCAGCCACAACGGGAATTTACCAGCTGTATGCTCAATAAGCACAGCCACGAAACGTTCCATGGAGCCGAACGGAGCACGGTGAACCATTACGGGACGGTGCTTCTGATTGTCGGCACCGGTATATTCCAGTTGGAAACGTTCCGGCAGGTTGTAGTCCACCTGGATGGTACCCAGCTGCCAACGGCGACCAATAGCATCCTTCACCATGAAATCCAGTTTAGGACCATAGAAAGCAGCTTCTCCATATTCTATTTTTGCCTTCAACCCCTTTTCTTCACAAGCTTCGATAATGGCACGTTCTGCTTTTTCCCAGTTCTCGTCACTACCGATATATTTTTCGCGGTTCACCTTGTCGCGCAAGGAAATCTGTGCCTCGAAGTTCTCGAAGTCCATAGATTCGAACACGATGGAGATAATGTCCATTACACGGAGGAACTCATCCTTCACCTGGTCCGGACGACAGAAGATGTGCGCATCATCCTGCGTAAAGCTACGTACACGTGTCAGCCCGTGCAGCTCACCACTCTGCTCGTAACGGCAAACCGTACCGAACTCTGCCAAACGCAAAGGCAGGTCTTTGTAAGAACGGGGTGAGTTCTTGTAAATCATACAGTGGTGAGGGCAGTTCATCGGTTTCAAGAAGTACTCTTCCCCTTCTTCCGGTGTATGTATGGGCTGAAAGGAGTCCTTACCATATTTTGCATAGTGTCCGGAAGTGATGTAAAGCAATTTGTTGCCGATGGGCGGACACATTACTTCCTGATAATCGTAACGGGCCTGGATGCGACGTAAGAAGTCCTGCAAGCGGATACGCAGTGCAGTACCTTTGGGCAGCCACATCGGGAGTCCCTTACCTACGGTGTCGGAGAACATGAACAAGTCCATCTCCTTACCGATTTTACGGTGATCGCGCTTCTTTGCCTCTTCCAGCAGAACAAGATACTCATCCAGCATCTTCTTCTTCGGGAAGGTGATACCATAGATACGGGTCATCATCTTACGGTCTTCTTGTCCACGCCAATAAGCACCGGCGACGGAAGTCAGCTTAATAGCCTTGATAGGAGCTGTGGTCATCAAGTGAGGGCCACGGCACAAATCAGTAAATGCACCCTGCGTATAAGTTGTGATGTGACCGTCTTCCAATTCGGAAATCAGCTCGCATTTATAAGTTTCTCCACGGTCACCAAACATCTTCAAAGCATCTGCCTTGGCAATGTCTTGTCTGACAACCGCTTCTTTCTTAGCCACCAGTTCAGCCATCTTTTTCTCAATGGCCGGCAGGTCAGCTTCCTTGATAGTCGTTTCACCCGGGTCCACATCATAGTAGAAACCGTTTTCGATAGCAGGACCTATACCGAACTGGATGCCCGGATAGAGTTCCTGCAAAGCTTCGGCCAGCAGGTGGGCACTGGTATGCCAAAAGGCATGCTTACCCTGCTCATCCTCCCATTTATAAAGAACCACTTCAGCGTCTTGCATGATAGGACGCCCCAAATCATAAATTTCTCCGTTCACGCCACAAGCCAGCACGTCTTGTGCCAATCGCGAACTGATGCTTTCTGCAATCTGCAGTCCCGTTACTCCTTCGTTATATTCACGAACAGAGCCGTCTGGAAATGTTATCTTTATCATAGTTTATATGTATATTTCATTTTTCAGAACGCAAAAATAGCTAATTCTTTTTGATATTCTATTTTTTAGCAAAAAAATGTTATTCCCGTGTATCTGTAAACCTCTTTATGATATTATAGGCCGACACAATGCCCAACTCTCCGGCTTTACTCAAATCGGCAATACCTTGTTTGTTATTCCCCAGGAAGATGTGCGTCAACCCACGGTTAAAGTATGCTTCAGCAAAATCGGGGCTCAGCTCAATCGCCTTGTCATAATCCGCCAAGGCGGCACGGTAATCCTTCAGCAACGAAGACACATTGCCACGGTTATAATAGCCATAAACAAAATCAGGAGCCAATTGGATAACGTGGTCCAGGTCATTCTTCACAACTTCATAATCGATGGCCGTCACTTCAGGCTTCTTCATTTCCGTTGTACCCGAAGTGGCGCCTTCACTCATTGTGGCTTCGGCCTTTTTATATTCCAGTTGCTTATAACGCACCAAAGCACGCATAAAGTATGCCGGAAAGAAAGTGTCGTCCAACAAGATACTCTTTGTAAAGTCATCTATGGAACTGGCAAAATCCTGAACCAGATAGAAGTCCAGACCTCTCATGAAACGTTTCTTGGCGTTCTTCTCGTCAGCCACCACATCAGACGTATGAGCGTCTATCAAAGCAAAGTGGAAGCGTACTTGTTCCTCCGTCAGCGGAGCTTCCATATTGGTGATGCGCAGTGGCTTCGGGAACAGTTTCGAATGGTTCAGTTCCTCAATATACTTATGATAATGTACGATACGCTTCACATCGCTCAGTTTCTCATAATAAGTCAAAGCATACATCGGCTCAAGCTTGATGGTCACATTCCGGTCTTGTACACGTCCACGATAATCGCTCTTATAACGCTGGTCAACTTCCGAATCGTCCGCTATTACAATTTTCCGATAATTTTCCATATTCTTGTCGGATTTCTTACGGGTCTTCCCGCCATCTCCATTGGAGTTCCCCGAAGAATTATCCGCAACATCCTTACTGTCGTCACCTTCCTTTTTGTCACCAGAAGAAACACCGTTACGCTTGTCTATCTGCATCTTCATGATTTTGAACTCATCCTGCTCGGCTCCTTTATGGTCGCCAATCTTTTTACGGGCTTCGGCACGCTGATAATAGCCGGCCATAAAGTTAGGATATTCTGCAATCACTTTGGAATAGTCACTGATAGCTCCCCGGTAATCCCCCGTCTGCGCACGTAACAAACCACGATTGAAGGTGGCCATCATGTTATCCGGTTCCATCTTCAACACAAAATCAAAATCCTCTATTGCCCGGTTGTCATCGCCCACCTGGGCACGCAGCAAACCGCGGTTGTAATGCCCGAGAAAATTATTCGGATCAATATCCAAAGCCAAATCATAATCACTCATGGCACCTCTCAAATTATTCTGATGGAAACGCGCCAAGGCACGGTTGATATAGTTACCGGCATTCTTTGCACTCAGATGGATAGACTGGTCCAAATCAGCTTCAGCCTCTTTATACTTCCCCTGCTGGAGGCGTACAATAGCTCTTGCCCCCCATCCATCCGGGTCATAACGGTCCATATCGATGGCTTTGTCAAAATCACGCAAAGCTTGTATCGTATCGTTCTGTTTCAGGGAGACTTCCCCGCGCATCAGATAGGCACGTGTATATCTGGGGGCAATTGTCAGAAGCGTACCCAAATCTTCCTTAGCCGCCTCATAATCTTCTTTCTGAATATGGCAAAGGGAAAGATTATGCCAAAGCACCACATTCTCCGGATCGTATTTGATAGCGGTTTTATAATCTTCAATCGCCTCGTCAAACTTGTTCTGACGGATACGTGCCAATCCTCTGATCTGGTAAGCACCTACCACAAAAGGATTTCTTTGAATCGCAGCATCACAATCACTCTCCGCTCCCTGATAGTCATCCAAATTGATTTTTGCCAGTCCACGGAAGAAATAAGGTTCATATAAATAAGGTTTCGCGTTGATTACCTGATTAAAATATTGGATAGAAAGCACGTAATCCTCAAAATACAATGCATTCCGAGCAATGGTCATCACCCGTTCCGTATTGATTTGCGCATACAACAATGTGGGTAACAGCAAAATAGCTGTCAGTATTTTTCTTATCATCTTGTTTTATAAATGCTTGTAAACGAAACAAAAGTAACGTTTTTCGTTTACTTGTCGGGATTAGCGGAACACTTTTTATATTTTTTGAGCCTTTTATACCATATTATATGGTTGACTTATTTCTTTACGGTTTTCACCTTATAAGTGCAGTGTGCCTTGCCCTTCAACATGGCATTCAGTTTTCCTTTAATCATCTGCTTGCGCAACGGAGACAAATGGTCGATGAACATCTTTCCTTCCAGATGGTCGAACTCGTGCTGCATCACGCGTGCCAGGTAGCCTTCGATAATCTCATCGTGCGGTTCCAGATTCTCGTCCAGGTACTGCACATGTATTTTGTTGCCACGCTTCACCGACTCATGAATACCGGGAAGGCTCAAGCACCCCTCGTCCATAGAAACCTCCTCACCGGACACCTCCAAAATATGGGCATTGATATACGCCTTGCGGAAATCTTTATATTCTGGCATATCTTCGGAAAGTACATCCAAATCGATTACCACCACGCGGATGGGAAGCCCAATCTGCGGTGCTGCAAGTCCTACGCCTTCGGCATGGTCCATCGTTTCAAACATATTCTCGATAAGCTCTTTCAAATTCGGATAGTCCGGGGCAATATCCTCTGCTACCTTTCTCAATACGGGCTGACCGTACACATAAATGGGTAAAATCATTTCCTTTACTACAAATTACTAATTACAAATTATTTTCTATACATTATAAAAAGGAGAAACGTTTGTTCTCCAAATAAGTTTGCAGAATAATAGTTGCACTGATTTCATCCACCAGTGCTTTATTTTGGCGGTCTTTCTTTTTCAATCCAGCCTCAAGCATCGTCCGATGAGCCAGAACAGAAGTAAAACGCTCGTCTACATATTCAACCGGCATGTCAGGCAGTTTCTTCTTCAGCGAACGGACAAAAGGTTCGATATTCTTCATGTTTTCCGAAGCCTCATTATTCATCTGCTTAGGAAGGCCTACCAAGATACGCTCTACCGGCTCCTTAGCCACATAATCAAGAAGAAACTGCAACAATTGGTGTGTAGGCACAGTTGTCAGTCCATTCGCAATCATCTGCAATGTATCACTCACGGCTATTCCCGTACGTTTTCGACCGTAGTCTATGGCTATTATTCTACTCATAATGGGCTACAAAATTACGATTAAAATTTGAATTCCGCCGTTAATCTTACATATATAATACAGAAAAAAGGGATGTCTGATAGTATCAAACATCCCTCCGCTGATTTTTTCATTAATTATTTCAAATGAATTTTGTATGTCAGCCCTCCCGTGAAATATTTCATCCTCTGC
>ERZ780032.88-NODE-88-length-28874-cov-3.336167_pt1 | contig 28874 bp, 26 predicted proteins | sample MGYA00511856_ERZ780032 | MGnify/ENA primary metagenome ERZ780032 (study PRJEB29588, sample SAMEA2147983) | human gut metagenome | biome: human gut; feature: human-associated habitat; material: faeces | place: Denmark | collected 2008/2010 ...
TAAATCTAAATATTTTCAAAATGTAGATTTTGACGAGGAGGGCTTTAACGGAGTGTATGCAAATATAGGTATCCGCTCCGTTTTTGCTAAACCGTACAATGCAAGAGCAAAAGTTATTGAAAGATTCTTCCTTGAATTTCAGGAAGAGTTTGAAAAATTGATGCCGAGTTACATAGGAACAAGTATTGACGATAAGCCGGCGTGGATGAAACGGGGTGAGAAGTTACACCGCGAAATGCACAGAAAGATGGATAAAAACTACATTCCAACTGTTCAGGAAGTTATTAAATATATTGATTGTTGGATTGATTACCATAACTCAAAACCTTGCCCTAACGACCGTTCAAAAACCATTCAGGAAGTGTTAAATGGTATTCAAAAACAGGATATAGCGAAAAATATCCTCAACGATTTAATGATGAAGATAGAAGCTAGAACAATAAATAAACATGGAATAACATTCCTCGGAATGCATTACAGGAGCGATTGTATCTTGGGGCTTCGGGATAAAGTTTACATCCGCTACAGCTTGTTTGACCTTTCAAAAGTCCACGTTTATTTAATGAAAGGCGAGTTTTTATGCGTGGCTTACAGGGTTCAAAAAGTTCATCCGATGGCAAATGTTCTCGGCACTGTAAGAAATATGGAAGAATACAAACAGCAATACCAAAGACAACAACGACAGTTTAAGAAAGCTAAAAAAGAGTTTCAAAAATACTTTCCTACCGAAAAAGCAGAGGTTTTGGAAATTGAACCTGAAGATAATGTGATAAATATTCAACTGATTATTGAAAAACCTCAGCGTGAACGGAAATTGCAGAGGTGAGCAGATTGTTGTCGATTCTAAAGGCAACGCAGAAAAAGTCCAGCTCGGCTCAATGTACAGATTAAAAACCATCTATGCCGTTAATATGCAGACTTCATATATGACGGGGCGGTACAAAACGCAGATGGATAATGTCGACAATAGACCATATTGGGAATATGTGGCAGTCCTTGATAAAAGAACCAGACCTGAGCACGCACAGCTTCATGGTTTGATTTACAGATATGATGATCCCTTCTGGGCAAGTTTTTACCCTCCGAATGGTTGGAGATGCCGTTGCAGGGTGAATGCTCTTTCAAACTATAACCTAAAAAAGAAAGATGCAAAGCCGGGTCATTCCACAGGACTTTTATCTCAGGAAATGAGGTTAGTTTCTAAAAAATCAGGCGAGTATAAGCCGGTTACAGTTTATACAGATCCTCTTACCGGTAAAAAGATTGCACCAGATGTCGGTTGGAGTCATAACCCTGCATCGGGTTTGGTTGAAAATTAAAACAGTATTTGAACGCTATTTAAACAATAATTAAAGGAGTTTTGAATGACAGTTGATAAAAAAAGTTTATTAAACTGGGTTGGTGGAAAAAGATTACTCAGAAAAAGAATTGAACCGCTTGTGCCTAAAGATATAAAATCATATATTGAACCATTCGGCGGTGCAGGGTGGGTTTTATTTTATAAAGATAAATGGGCAGATTTAGAAATATACAATGACTTAGACGGAAGATTAGTTAATCTTTTTAGAATCGTAAAATACCACCCGAATGCTCTTAAAGAAGAATTGCAGTATCTTCTCGGCTCTCGTGAAATGTTCTTGCAATTTTTGAATGGAACCTTTATTACCGACATCCAAAAAACAGCACAGTTTCTTTTTTTAATCACCCGTTCATTCGGTGGTCGTGGAGATACGTTCGGAACTGTGAAAAAATCTTCAGGCGGAGCGTCCAAATCTCAACGCAATGTTTTAGAAAAAATCGATGCAATCCACAAACGCCTTGATAAAGTTATGGTTGAAAATCGTGATTTTGAAAAACTAATTAAACAGTATGATTTTGAAGGGGCGTTCTTCTATTGCGATCCGCCCTACACTTCAGGATGCGGATATGAAGTAACATCTACCGCAGACTTTGACCACAAACGTTTAAGAGATGTTTTAGTCAGCATCAAAGGGCGTTTTCTTCTATCTTACGATGATTCTCCAAAAGTCAGAGAATTATACAAAGGCTACGAGATGATTGAAGTTGAAAGATTGAACGGAATAAACAATCGTGAAGGCTCTAATCGTGAAAATAAAATTTATAAAGAACTTTTGATTGCTAATTACCCGATTAAAGAACTATTTAAAAATGTCTGATCCAATTGAAATAAAAATCGACAATAAGCAAATCGAGTCAAAACTGCTTGATTTAGCCAAACGAAGCGAAAACCTGCGACCATTAATGAAAAATATCGCAGGTATTTTCGCTTATTCAACTGAAGAAAACTTCAAGGAAGAAGGACGTCCAAAATGGGAAAACCTAAAAGATTCAACTATAAAGCAACGTACTAAGAAAAAACAGTGGCCGGGAATGATTTTGCAAGTTACAGGTCAGCTTGCTTCTTCTGTTAATACTTATCATGACAACGAGTCCGCAATTATTGGTTCAAACCTTGATTATGCGGCTATTCATCAAGTTGGTGGCGATGCAGGAAGAAATAAAGCTGTTGAAATTCCGGCAAGACCTTATTTGAAACTTACCGATGATGATTTCAAAGAAATTTTAGATGTAACTAAACAATTCTATAATAAATAGGTATAATCCTCATACCAACGTAACGATTTGTAAAGTTATATATTTACATAGCAACTTATTTCTTGTTTATGTTTTAGCATGAAAAAAAAGGGGTAATATGAAAATACAATTTCACACATATTCTATTGGGAATATTAATAAACAACAAAACTCTACTAATAACATAAATAAAAGTTTTGCATTACAACCAAATTTCAATGATAATAAACCTGACTTTTTTATGAAATCAGTAGATGGAATTTCTTTTAGTGGAGTTGAGAAGAAAAATAATAAAAAAGATATTTTATCTGATTTAGAAGCTATAGGTATTGTTGGAGCTCCATTTGTTTTATCAATAGGAGCAGGAACTTATGTTATGAACAGAATGAATCCTAAAGATATATTTCTTCCTGATGGTACGTATTTTATGAGTACAGATCAACTAAAAACTGATGCCATCACGGTTGATTCAGATGAGGGAATTCTAAAAATAGAAGGTACTCCAATTGATATTGATGCTAGTAAGTACGATATTTCTGATTTTGAACATGGTATATTTAAAAATTTTGATGGTTCTGTAGATATAGATCTTGCAAATAATAAGTATATTGATATGGAAAAAGGTGTTGTTATTGATCCTGACCATAATTTATCATTTGTACAAGATGAAACAGGTATTCTCAATAATTTAGCCTTACCCGATTTGAATTCTCCTAATTTTAAGGGAGCTTCTATGGGAACTGCTAACCCAATTCAATGGAAACAAACAAGACAGGAATATATACAGGACAATAATTCTAGACCAGAAGATGATTTCAGCAATATTTATTCTGGAGAGAAAAGAATTCCTCATTCTGCAATTGATAGAGTTGTAGATCCTGATGATAACAGAAAATTGGCACAAAAAATTATGGACTTTTTTAATCCGCTTTCTCCTGATAGTCGTTTTAGCCATTTATATGATAAATCTAAAAGTTATGATATGTTTGGACGAGAAATTTTAACCATTAGTAAGCCAGACGGAAGTGTTTCTAAAGTCGCTATTGATGAAGATCTTAAGGGTATTTTAGATAAATATCATCTAAAGGAAGATTCTCTAGGAGAAATTGCAGACTTTTTTGATAAAATTAAATTAAAGGAATATTTATTAGAATATCATCCTGCTGCGAATCTTGATTTGGGTGTACAAGTTGATACATTCCAAGAATTTCTTCACAGGATAAGTGAAACTCATTCTGATGTAGCTGATATTATTCAAAATGATGCAATTACTGAAACCATAAGTAATCCAGATACTCATACATCATTCCTTGAAACTTGTAAAGAAATATTTGATAATTTAATAAATTAAATAAAAGATGAGAATTTCTGCAATAAAATACTATAATAATATCAATAATTCATACTTTAGTGGACTATATATAAATAAGCCTTCCAATGGCGATATAGAACTGGAATTTCAATCTCCAACACTTGAGAACCTTTCAGACTATAAATTTGCTGAAAAATATTATAATAAAAAACTGGATGAAGATGGAAAACTTTTTGATAATGAGAAAAGTTTCTTAGATGTTTTTGAAAATAATAAAGCTAGAAATGTATTATTTACATTTTTAAGGGAACGTGCTCAAGAAGAGCTCTTTGAATTAAACTCAAAGACGAATCTTACTGAAGATGAAAGAAACAAAAAAGAAGGCTTAAAGGAAATTATAAAAGCCTTTCCTCAATCTGACCAGATTATAGCTGCTAATCGAATTCCAAAAGAAATCTCTTTTGGTGGAGTTCTGACTCCTGAACAAAAAAAGAAATGTCATATAGCTATTCATAGTGCAAGTGCTGCTTGCGGTGCAATATCAGCAACTATGGGGGAAGGTGCCGCGGTTGGTGCAGATACCGCTTTTTTACGTGGGACGCAAGCCCTGATGTTTCTGTATTTACAAAATTTATTAAATGTTAGTCCTGCTGCAAGCCTCATGTATGCAGGACGACAGTATGTAATGGGCTCATATATAGGTGTTAGAGGAGCACAAGTTCTTTTAAGTTGGCTTGGAATCGGTACTCATGTGGCAACAGCGGGTACCGCTTCCGGTCCTGTTACCGGTGCTGTCAGAGGAATAAATTCTGTATTAAGCACAGGCATCACAGAAAAAATGGGTTGGGGATATGTAAAATCTTATGAACAAGATACTATGAATGCCAAGGATCAATTAATATCAACAGCCATTTATGGCGCAACAATGGGTATTTTACATTTTCATGATCACGGTATTCTTGATCCTTCTAATTCTTCAGATGTACAAACAGCCTTATCTAAAATTCCAAAGGAGAACGTTTCTATTTTAGGTGAAGTAATGCATACATTAACGGGTACCATTAATTTACCAAGAGCAGGAACTATGTTTACTGCAAGTTTTTTACAGGGTGTTCTTACTACTAAAAATCTGGATGAAAAATCAAAGAAAGAATATTTTAAAAATTTGGTTGGTATGGCACTTATGAATACTCTTTTCTATGAAACACTTAACATTCCAGAAGATAGTATTATAAGAGATGATGCACTACTAGCTATACAAAAAATGCAAGAAGAATTAAATAACACACCAGAAGTATTTAAAGAATTTCAAGAAATTCAGCAAAAAATTATTGATGATCTTCATCTTGAAAATCTAAACACAAGAGATTTTATCAAACAATTTAAGGATAAAGATTTATTGATTAACCTTGCTTTTACTACGGGAGAAGCAACAAATATCCTTGCAGATAAATGGCGAAAACGTAATTTATCAATGTTAAACGAAGCTAATGCGGCAGCTGACGCAAAAAGGGAAAAAGAAAAAGCGAGAGCAGAATATATAAATTCAAAATTAACCCCAGAGCAGAAAAAAGAGCTTGACAATGAACTTAATAAGATAGTATTAAAAACCAAAGAAGACTTAATTAATAAAACAAAATCTAACCATGCATTGGGTAGAATAGCAGGATATGCAGGAACAAAGGCATTATTAAATACTGTTTATATTGCCCCAGTGAAAAATAAAGATGAAAATGTTGTCCCCAATTTATTATTATTTTATGGTCCAAGCGGTTTAGGTAAAACTGCAATCGGGGCAGCAATAGCAGAGGATGCTGGTACTAAATTTAAAAATAAAACAATAGGAATGGGAAATGAAAAGAAGACACTCGAATGGCTCAAGAAAAGATTGGAAGAAGGAGAAGAAAATTATAATGCAAATAAAAGATTCTCAATTATTCAATTAAATGAATTTGATGACTTCTTAAATGATACTCCTGATTTATTAGATGATTTTTTACAATTAGTTGATAACAGTGCAAAAAAATATCATACAACAATATTTTTAACAACTAACAATCCTTTACTAATAAATAAAAAAATTTTAGATAAGGTTGAATTAACAATTCCTATGGGGGTCGCATCGAAGAGTGATATTCGTGAGATTGTACAATATTATGTCAATAACAGAGAAATTGATGGCTATAACTTGGATGAAATTACTGACGAATTTGAAAATGTAAAACCTGATTATATGTATAGTAATGCTCAAATAGAAAATATTATAGAGAAAAAATTACCTAAAAATCAATGTAATCAAAATGATTTTATTAATACAATACGCTCGGTAAAACCCTGCATTACAAAAGAGATAAATGAAAAATTTGAGAATGAACAGAAAATTTTAGAAAAGGAGAGTACTTAATGCTTATAAGTATTCCATCTAAAGACACTATAAATGAGTATAAATATTTAAAACGCAGTAAAAAAGAAGTTAATATAAATAAAACTTCAAAAAACTTAGATAGTTATGTTTATGACAAAACGCATAAATTTAACAATGCTAAAACGTTGCTTTTATTAACTACAATGGATTTATTGTATGCAGGTATTCGGTTTAAAAGTAAAAATAAAAACTTTTTTAATAATTCTTTATTTATGTTGCTTTTGGCAAACGGTATTATTTTAAATTGTATATTTGATGAAGAAAAAAACAAAAAATATACTCTAAATAATAAAGATGAAAAGTTAAGATTGTATAATAGAAATGGAATAAATGCTATAGTTTAAAGCTGATTTATACAAAATATTCATAGATAACTTTGCCATCCATTGTTATATTCCCAGTACATCTTAATTTATTATTATCAAGTTCTTTGATATTATCAGGTCTTGGAAATTTTATTGAATTAATATTTTTAAATTTTGGTATCTTTTTTATTGTATCAAAATTGTTAATTACAGCATGTATTGCATCTATATTTTGAGAATCTACCCATAAAATATTAGAACTATAAGAAAAATCGCCTAAATACAAGTCAACAAAATTTTGTTCAAATGGTACATATTTAAATCTGTATCCATCACTATCTTTTATTTTTTGAATATTAGATAAAATATAATTATTTTGAATTTTTTGTAATTCTTCTAAAGGAGCTTCCTTATCAATATTATATATTTTCACCCTATGTGGCTGCAATGCAATTGGGTCAAGGTTTTCAGTGCTATTACAACTAAATATAATAGTTGTTTTATACTGCTTGCTTATTTTATCTAACATATCTTTCAAATCACCAATTACCTCTTCATTACCTGAATCCTTCGATAGTAGTTTGTTAAAATTTTCAACCCAAACAAGAGTTCTCTTACCATTCTTGTTATAGTTTTCCTCTGCTTCTTCAAGAACAGTACGAATTTGGTCTAACCTTGTATAATTTGCCTCATTTTTATCTTCAATATATATATAATTTGAATTTGATTTTCCAACAATCCATTTTAATGTTTCAGTTGCATCCTCTCTGTTCTTGCTTTGTATCATTAGAGCATCAGGAATTTTTACTTTTTTATTATCTTTATTAAATGCAGACAAAAATTCCTCATTTATTTGATATTTTATGCAAGCTTCTGATAATTCTTTCTTTGCAGCTTGTTCAAGTAATTTTTTTTCCAATGCATAACTCTTTATTCTTTCCTGGTTAATAATACTTTCCATTCTTTCGAATTGAGCAGCTTTGTCTATATATTCCGGCCATTTTTGAAAATCTTGCCACCGTTGAGTATTAAACCATTTATCATAATTTCTATAATACATTGGAGGTTCCGATGGAACTATAATATCTTGTTTCAGTAAATATGTGTGATATTCTCTATCAGTGGAAGGCTTAAGATATTTGGCAATATAAGAATTTATAATACCTTTAGGCCAATCTTTTAATCTAAAGTCGGCAATTTTACGTGCCCATTTAGTTTCCTCTAAGGTTGGGAATACTCCATTTACGTAATCTTGCCAATTTTTTAATTGTTGAGGAGTTAATTCATTCGCAATTTTATCAATAATTCCGGTAAAAGAAATTTGTTTTTTTGTATTTCCAAATGACAGACTATTATTTGATGTTATTTTATTATTATAAGTTTGAGTAGTTGAATTTACTTCCACTGATTGCTTTTTTTGTTTTTCATAAACATTTTTTATTCCAAGAATAGCAGCACCAAGACTTAATCCTACTCCTGCAGAAATTGTTAAACCTTTATTAACATGTGATTTACGAAGTTTATTTAAAAGAGCTAATTTTTCTTCTAATTTAGTTTTTTCTGTTATTTCAACTTGATCTCTAATGGCTTTTATTACAGTGTCATCTATGGGTTTTCCAATTTTTTTTAATAGCCCCACACCTACATCAGTATTTTTTTGAACTGTTTTCGTAAATATATCTTTTTCATTTTTAACTGATTTTAGATAATTCTTTTTATTATTGCTAAAATTGTCAGCAATTAAAAAACTTGCAGGAATAAGCGCAGTTGAGCCGACTAACACTGTAGAAGCTTCTAAGATTCTTCTTTTTTTATTTCTGTTTACATCTATATTATTGTTAAAAGTTGTAATTCGAGAAGTTTTCACAATAAAATCCTTTATAAATTTGCTCTATCATCTTCATATTGTTTCAGGTACTCTTTTGTTATTCTTAAAAGATTGTGGTCAGTATTTGAGTCATTATATTGTTTTATTGCTTGTAGAAACATATCTGTTGTTAATGGAGTATTATCTGTTTTTATTTCATCAGCCGCAATTTCGCATATGGTCTTTAAATGAGTGTTACTATATATTTCATCTGGTGCGAATTTAAATAATTCATTCAAAATAACATTATAATCCAAATCTTCGGTGTCACAACCTTGAAGATAATGTTCTATTACTGCAACAGTGTTTGTTTTATTTGGCGGATCAATAGGATAAGATGGTTCAATTCTATGTGCATTTCTTAATTCATAAGGAATTTTTTGTGGTTTATTAGTGGTAAGGAAAAATGTTACATGATTATCCTCTGAACAAGTTTCTAAAATGCCTTTCATTGTACGGATGAATTTATTTGAAACATCTTTTCCAAAAAATCTATCAAATTCGTCAATTAAAATAATAGTTCTGTTGCCTGTTTTTAGAAATTCATTTTGAGCTTTATCTAGTAAGCCCGAAATTTCAATTTCATTACCATGATCATCAGAATCGGTATAACCAATCAGAATATCATAAAGTTGTTGTTCTTTTGCTTTCTGAGGACCTCTACATTGTACAATTTCAAAGTTACAATCTGCTTCTTCTGCAAGAGCCTTTACAAATGTTGTTTTACCACAACCAGTAGGTCCATAAAACAATATTGCATTTGGAATCGATTTCGTTAAATATTTTCCAGCTTTTTCATCATCAATTAAATCAAGAAAATTTTCTTGAAGTTTGTTTTTTTCATTAATATAACCAGCAATTTGACTAAATCCCTTTTTATCTAAAAGTTCTTTCCTTCTATTAATAATGTCAAGTCTTCGCTGACTTGATAATTGAGAACTTTCAAACGCCGCTAGAATTTCTTTACTCATATTTAACTGTTTTGCAAGTTCATTAAACCTATTTTTGTTGTCAATTGCTTCTTTTTCCCTCTTTTCAAAAAGATCTTGATATGTGTAGGATATTTTTAATGCTTCGTCTTTCTGTTTACGTAACTTTTCTCGTTTTTTTTCAGACCGATTTGTCAATGAATCCCAAAAACCATCTTTTATCGCTGCTATTTTTTTGTCATATTCAGCTTTAATTTCGGCCTCTTTCTGGAAATAGCTATTAATGAATGATTCTTCCTCTTTAGTGAGTTCTATATTTTTATTTTGAAAAAGAGATGAAAAATCAGAAAATGTTTCTTTTGTTTTGTCTACTACCTTTTTACCTAAGTTTCTAGCAATGTCCCACAAATCTTCTTTAGAGCCCGTAAATATACATGTATCACTTTGGATATATCTATATGCATTCGTAGAATTAATGTTGTTTAACTTTTGTTTTGGATTTTGTGCTGTATTATAATTATAAGTTTGATAATATACTGGATTAATCTTCATAATTTCCTCTTTTTTAGATTAAACCTCATAAAGAATAAATTTGCCATTATTCTTAAAAATAATGTCCGATCATTTACAAAAGTTCACGTTCGTAAATAGTATTTAAATATTAACTTTAAACTCTTTCCAGTCTTTTACTGGTTCTTCTGAAAATTCAATTCCATCTTCTAAAGCTGCAAAGTGTTGCTTACCACAATGAATTTTTAATTTTTCTGAGTTTCTTAAATCAAGTAGGCTTGTTGTTCCTTTTGTTTCAAGCACAAAATAAAGTTTTTGTTCGCCGTCTTTTTCTAAGAACACAGCCCAATCAGGATTATAACTTCCGATAGGTGTTTCGATTTTAAATCTTGGCGGGATTTTGAAAAACATTTTTACATCAGGGTCTTCATCAAGAGATTTTGCAAATCGGCTTTCAACCCCGCTGTCATAAATCAGGTAATCGTAAACACTGTGTTCAACCTGAACAGCATTTCGGTCAAGATTTGCAAGCAGCTCTTCGCTGTCAAAAATTTCCTGAACATAATATTCTTCACCTGCAAGTTTAATATATTTTATCCCGTCAATCGCCAAGCTGTGACGATTTCTCAAAATAATTTCTAGTGCTTTTTCATAGAATAACTGCGGGTTATTCATAAAATCCTGTTCTCGCCCGCTTTGTTTTAAAATCTTTATAATCGTTGAATGCTTTAATAACGTTTCTGACGCTATCAAACGTAAAATATCTGGCACATAACTATAAGTATTTTCTAAATCGCTAGTTTGTGTGTGCTTTTCTGTTGAGTAAATTCCTGCATTTTCAATTTCAATTTCAGCAGTTGAAGTTAATAGTTTAGCCTTTGGAATCGGCGGCATTTCACGTAATTCTTTTACACAGTTCTTTATCAGAGTGTCAGTGTCAATATTTACCCTGTAAGTAGTTTTTTGTTTAATTTTATCCCATAATTCTTTAAATTCAGGAGATAAAATTGCCTGTTTTTTCAGTTTAACCGTAACTTCTTTGTTAGCGTCACGAATAACAGGGCGGTTGTCGGCTTTTTCTAATGCCTGCATAATTGCACGTTGTGCGGCTTTTGTGTAACGTTCACTCAAATCAAGTTTGCCGGCTTTAAGCTGTGCTTTCATTGTGTCTTTTATTTTACCCTCTTTTGAAATTACTTTCATTTCTTTGAGTTCTTCCATAATCTCTGTGGCTTGCTCATGCGTAAATGTTTTTTCTTCAATACGGGTTTCAACACATTTAACTTCTTTCAGTTTTTCAAAAGTTACAGGTTCTTGCTGTTTAAGAATTTTTTTAATTTCTTGTTTAAGCGGCTCTTCGATTTTAGGCAGCTCAAAGTTATCAATTTCACTCTCAACTCTTAAAACTCCTCTCTCATCTATGACGTCATTTGCAACAAGTGCCTCATAAACATCAAAGGCAGAGGCTTCATCCATCTGGTGTTCAATTTCGACTTTTTCTTCATAAGTTAAATCCATCAAAGCACTAAGCTGCAAAACTCCAAACTTCATACCGGTTTCCTGTTCAATTTCTTTTTGCAGAGTTTCGGCAAATTCTGCAAAACTTTCGTTTGCCATTACGTGCAGGATGTTTATATTTCTGTCTTCAATACGTTCACCGTCCTGATTAACACAAAGCCTTAGCCCACGTCCGACTTTTTGACGGCATGTAAATGCTGATTTCTGTTCAATTAATGTACAAACCTGAAACACATTCGGATTGTCCCAGCCCTCTTTTAAAGCAGAATGGGAGAAAATAAATCTTAAAGGACATTCAAAAGACAATAGCCATTCTTTATCTTTCATAATCGTGTTGTACGTGTCGTCATCAGCAAGAGTGTCGCCTTTTGTGTTTTTATAAATACCTTTTTTATCCTGTGAAAAATAGCCGTTGTGGGCTTTTTCAACATCAGTATTGAAATAAGTTTTCAGAGCAGCATACTTTTCCTTGCTCATAAGTTCGGTATAGCATTCCTCAAACATCTGAGCATAAATACCCTTTTCACCCGTTTCTGTACGGTATTTCTTAACTTCATCAATGAAGAATAAAGAGAGGACTTTTATTCCTTTTTCAAAATATCTTAATTCTTTGTTAAGATGTGCCTCGATTGTTTTATATATCTGTGTACGTTTGATTATGTTTTCATCAACTCCGCCAATGGTCTTGCCTGACTGCAAAATTTCCGAGTTGGAAAACTCGATGCATTCAGCACCTTTTGTACAGTCAATGCCTGCAATAACATAATCTTCGTATAATTCACGTTTACCTGAAAGCATAAACAAGCTGTCATTAGGTTTTACGGTAATTGTTTTTCTCTCAACTTTACCTGATTTATTTTCAATATCTATTTCAATTTTTGCGCTGAAGCCATTGTCGTTAGATACTGATTTTAAATGAATGTAAGGTTTATTAAAATCGTTTGCAACAGAACTTGAGGAAACACAAATCTGTTTTACAAGTCCCATTTGGTATGCATCAACAGGAGTTAAGCGATAAAGCAGGTTTATTTTTTCTCTGTGAGTTGCACTGTAGCGGAGTACACAAAGCGGATTTAAAGATTGAATTGCCTCTTTAGCTTTTGGAGTGTTGTCAACGGATTGGGGTTCGTCGATAATTACAACCGGATTAGTGTCCTGAATGTATCTCATAGCAGTTTCGCCGTTGAGTTTGTCCTGCTCCTGATTGATTATATTTTCGGCTTTTTTGAATGCGTCAATATTTATAATCATTATTTCAATATTGCCTGATGTTGCAAACTGGCGGACATCCGAAAGTTTAGCAGAGTTATAAATAAAATATCTGTAAGGAACCCCGTCATAGAGGTTTTTAAAATGTTCTTCTGTTACCTGTAAAGATTTGAAAACACCCTCTCTGATTGCAACAGATGGAACTACAATAATAAATTTTGAAAAGCCGTAGCGCTTATTGAGTTCAAGAATTGTTTTTGTGTAAACGTATGTTTTACCCGTTCCGGTTTCCATTTCAATAGAAAACTGGCGGCTGTCATAATCTCGAGATAGCGGAAGTTTGTTACGTCTTTGAATTGCGTGCATATTTGCAAGCAAAGTATCGTTATCTATTTCAAGTTTGTTGCCAAAACCGAAATCATTCTGCAATAATTTTATTTGACCGCCGTTATCGTCAATCGAAAAAGTCATATTTGACTTTTCCTGACCTGTGAATAAATCTGCTACGGCATTGACTGCTTCTGTTTGAAACTCTTGATTTTTAAACTTTAACTTCACCCGGCACTCCTTATAATAATTTCATTTCAATACCTTTATCTTTCAAGATATAATGAGCGTTTGAAAGTGCGGTATCATCTTTGAAAGCTTGTTCTGAAGATACGATTTTTGCTGGTACAAGTTCACACATAGCCTCAATATCTTCAGGAGTTATGCCGTCTTTGCCGTAATCCAAGCATACAAGGACAAGACAATCTTCGCCTATTGAATAGGCTTTTTTGTCGTTAATTTCTATCGGGATGACTTTGTAGTCAAGCGGAATACCGAGTTTAAGCATAACTTCATAGACAACATCTAAGTCTGTACGGTCGGATTTAATTGAATTTTCTATTGCATCAAGCCTTTGGAACAATGCTCCGGCATTTTCTAGAGGTGAGCTGTCCCATTTGGCAAGGTTTGAGGTGTCTAGTTTAAAAACTTTGAAACCGATGTCTAATGGTTTCTTTTCTTCCAATGCGAGTTGACCATTATTTTCGGTAAGCTTTTTACCGGCACGTCTTATACGTTCTTTGCTAACTTCACACAAATTGTTCTTTCTCTTTAACTCTTGCAAAAACTCATAAGCCCCTTTTGCAGTCTTGCTATTCTTATTTTCTGGATTTATTAAAGCCGGCAACTGCACCATAATAAATTGTCTTTTAGAATTGTCCTCTTTATTTAATTGCATGACCGCATCTGCAGTTGTTCCTGAACCCGCAAAAAAATCAAGAATTATATCGTTATTGCTAGTGTTGAAACTTAGTAGATGTTTTATCAACGCTGTAGGTTTTGGATTATCAAAAACATTTTTACAAAATAACTCTAAAGTTTCACCACTTCCATCTGCTGTCGTACCCTGATTTTCAAAAATAGACTCCTCTAAGAATATTGTTCGAGGTTTTTTCCCTTCCGGCAATCTTTGTTTAAACTGAACAGACCAATTATCTTTAATTTTAACTATCCTAACCTCACCTTTGCTTAAATCTTCTTTAAACCTAGCTTCTGAGCGTAACCAACTGATAGGATTTCCTAATTCATCATATTGCAAAACAGAACCATCAGGACAAGTGATAGGATAATATTGTTTCCCCGATTTTCGTTTGAATGTATCCCAATAATATTTACCAATTTCATCTTCTTCCTTATATCGTAATAAATATTGAGGAGAAAAAGGAACAAATAATTCAGCGAGTTCATGTACATTTTTTGCATACATTATCACATATTCATGTTCAACAGCAACAAATTTAGCATCGTTGCCGCCGCCTCGTTTATTATGCCATACAAAGTCTGCAACAAAATTTTCCTCTCCAAAAACTTCATCACAAATTTTTTTCAGATTATGTAATTCTGTTTCATCAATGGAAATAAATATTACCCCGTCATCACGCAAGAGATTTGCAGCTAAACGTAAACGAGGATACATCATGTTCAGCCAGTTTGTATGAAATCTGCCCATTGTTTCAGGGTTTGACTTCGTAGTCTGCTGTGTTACTTCTTTATACTTTGTCATAGGGTCTTTGAAATCATCCTCATATACAAAGTCATTGCCCGTATTATACGGGGGATCGATATAAATCATCTTTACCTTGTTGTAATATGACGACTGCAAAAGTTTCAGGACTTCAAGGTTGTCACCTTCAATATAGATATTGTTTGTTGTGTCAAAATTTACACTCTCTTCCGGACAAGGTCTGAGTGTACCTGTTGAACGTTTTCCCGCTATACGGTAGCATTCGGATTTACCTTTCCATTCAAACTTGTATTTTTCAAAGTCATTGTCATCATATTGCCCGAACAATGCTAAAAGTTTACTAATATCCAGCTTTCCCTCTGAAAAACACTGAGGAAATACCGCTCTCAACTTTTCAAGGTCTGCGTTTTCAATATCCATACTTTGTGACGAAACTCTTTCAATATCCACCATATAAATTCCTATTAATTATTTTCCTATTGAGTTAATCTTACCACAAAAATTACCATTGAGGCTTAATGCAATATCTGCTATTTGGATCTTCTAAAATAAGTTCCTCTAACTCCGGTTCATCCTGCTTTTCTTTATTTGTACTGAAAATTTGCACTTTGAAATGCGGGCTCACTAGAACATTAAAATTATACTCATCCGTCAAATCCGCTATTTCTTTTTCGGTTTCAACATCAATCTGTGCTTTATCATAGAACAGTTTTTCTTCTCGCTTGAGTAATTCTTTTTCCAAAACTTTTACCCGTTTTGTTGTTTTCAGCTCCTCAAGTTTGTTTGCACAAGCCTGTTTTTTCAAATCTTTAATATCTGTTTTAATGTCGTTCAAATGTGTTTCAAGCTGTGTTTTCTTTCTGCCTGCAAGTAGTTTTATCTTTTCAACTTCAAAAGCAAATGAGCCTTCCTGACTTTTTATATACTCTTTTATTATTTCATCTTTAGATATTTTTTCATCCAAATTCCCGAAATCTTCAAGCAAACTGCAAAGCCTTATTTTTTCAAGGTTTGTACGTTCTTCTATTTCAATTACGGGCAAACTTAACAGTTCCCGACATTTTTGTTCTGTTAAAATCTCACCTGATTGTGTTTGACCTATCAAAATATGGCGGGTAGAAGAAACATCCTTTGAGGTTATGGCTACATTATAAAATCCAATCTCACATGGCTCAATGTCCGCATTTATATAAATCTTAGCTTCAGGTGCAATGTTTGTATCAATTTCTCTTAAAATTCCTTTTGCAAATGTAGAAGTAAAAGATATTCTGCCTGTTTGAGGTTTAAAATCCTTGCCTAATCCGTATCTTTTATAACCTTCATAATTTCTCATTCGCCCGTTATCGTTGAACGAAAACAAATACGGACGTTTGTAACCTTCTATCAAGGTCAAAGTTTTGTTTTCGTCATCTATTTCGTACCAGTCGGGCTTTATGGTTTCAAAATAATATTTTACAAGTTCCCACAATTCGGCATTGAGTTCTGCAGCTTTTTCCTCAATATATGCAGGGGTAACCGCTACTTTATCCGCTATGGATTTGGTAAATGTCGTGAATAGAATATCTTCTGAATTTTCAACAAGTTGTTCGTTTGCTTGCCTGTGCTCCGTCAAGTTTTCTTTAAATGCCTGAGCCACTTCATCTCTGTGCCTGAAATCTTTTAGCACTTCTTTTATCTTAGTGTCAAAATTTCCTACAATATCATCCGACATCCCGAAAATCCCGTTAAACTGTAAAGTCCGTTTATTTATAAGTTTAAGCATTCTGACATCTGCAAAATTTTCATGGCTTAAAAGATTAATAACTAGCACATCAGAATTCTGTCCCTGTCTGTGGCATCTGCAAATTCTCTGCTCCATTTGAATTGAATTATAAATCATATCGTAATTCACAACTACAGGACAGTATTCTATATCTAAACCCTTCGCCGCATCATCGGTTGCGATAAGAATTTGAATATCCGCATCCGCTCTGAATCTTTCCAAAGAATTGTTGTCTTTGTATTTTATAGTGTTGTACCCATCCTGCAAAAACAATTTATACAGAACATCCAGTGTCGTTGAATTACTTACAAAAATGATTGCTTTTTGATTAACTTTCATTACTTTCAAGTGATTAAAAACAGTTCTTAAAATTTTTATTAATCTCAGAGTCTTAGAGTTAATTTTTATGTTATCGGCTAAATCTTTCATTTGTTTTAGAATAATATTCTCCATTCCATAAGCCCTTGTTATAGGGTTATCAAGCATATTTGAAAACGCCTGCGGTGAAGATGAAAGTGTTTTGAAAAACAAAAGATTTAAGTTGTACTCATCCATTTCAGGATATGCTGCTTTATTTTCTGAGGCAATATATGTTGAAATTAATTTATATAACTCTTTTTCCTCCTGCAAAAGAGGGTAATCCACAGTAATCGGCAGTCTGCGTGAAAAATTCACATATTCTGTTGTCTGACTTTTTAATGTTCTGAAACAGAATTGAGAAACCCAGCTTGTTAATTCGGGGTAATTTTCAGGCTTTCTGAAATATCGCTTGTAAAAGCAGTCGGCATCAGGCAAAATACTTTCATCTATAAAATGAATTAAGCCGTAAATGTCCATTATGCTTAGTGTTATAGGGGTAGGTGTAAGTAAAAGTTTATAGGCTTCACGAACGGCACTTTTTAAAGTTTTGACAATTTCTTTTTCAGGTTTTGAAAGTGTATCAGCCTCATCAAAAATTACCAAATCCCAATCTCGTTCTTTGATTTTATCCGCTCGTTTAGAGGCATTCTCGTAAGTCGTTATTACTATCCCATCTTCATCAGGTATATTTTTTGTATTATTCCAAAAAACATTAGGAAGGGTAAAATCAGTGTCAAGTTTCCGCTTCCACTGGGGTACAAGATTTGGCGGGAGAACAACCAAAATATTTTCTTTGCCTTCATACCACTTTTGCCCTGCAACAAGAAGTGCCTCGTAGGTTTTACCGAGTGAGCCTTCATCACAGAGTATACAACCTTTTAAAAAGTCTGACCTTAATGCAAAACGTGCCGCCGCTATTTGATAAGGTAAAATCTTTGCGGTAGATGATGCATAAACAGGCAGAAAATTTTTGTCATGCGAAAAATCCTCAAGACGCTTTGCCTCTATTAATGCAGAATATTGACTTTGAAATTTATTCTCTTCCATACTTCATGCAGATTTTAGCACAAAATTATTCTTTATATAGAAATACTGAACATTTAACTTTTTCGCATTTCAGATATTACAAAGATGTTCCTTTTTTAATAAAAAGTTTGCCAATAATTATAATATTATCATAAAATTAGCACTTGGTTGGCTATTATGAAATATTAATATTGTCTCTATAATTACAGTAATATGGATATTACTAAAGATTTTGGTATTAGACTACAAGAAATTAGAAAAGCAAAAGGGCTTACTCAAGCTCAATTAGCTGAAATGGTTGACCTTGAAATTACTACTATTTCAAGAATTGAAAACGGCTCAAGATTTCCGCAAAAAGAAAATATCGAAAAATTTGTTGAAGCATTAGATTGTAATATTAAAGATTTATTTGATTTTGATTATATTAAAAACAAAGATGAATTAAGAGCTTACATTGATAAAAAGTTAGATGAAGCATCCTTAAATGATTTGCAGTTTTACATAAGAGTTATCGATGCTCATTTGGAGACTAGAAAATGACAGAATCTCAAAATATAACCGATTATAAAAAGAAAATCGGGGCAAATATTGCAAAATACAGAAAAACCAAAAATCTTACACAAAGAGAGCTTGCTTATCTTGCAGGCATTGCATCTCAGACTTTATCTTGTATTGAAATAGGAATTAACAATCCATCTTTTAACGTAATGATTAAAATAGCAATGGCTCTTGAGATTCCACTTTCGTATATATTTACTTTTGATGAAAGCACATACGACATACAGGACAAGCAGTTATTATTTTTAGCCTCTGAAGCGTTCAAAGATCTTGATTATAAAGACAGAGAGATTGCATTTAAGTTAGTTCAATGCTTTAAAACAGAAAAAAAATCTTAAAAGTTTATTCTTTTGAAACATTAAGCTCTTTTACTAATTTTGCATACTTTATCATATGCTGTAACAAGAGGTCGTCTAAATCTTTTAATTCACTATTCAAATAATCTAAAAGGTTTTGTTTGGAAAGTTCAAGCCCATCTTCACAGTCAAAACTAAATAATTCTGCATAACTTACTCCTAATTTTTCAGCAAGAAGTTCAATTGTTGAAAATGATGCAGCCCTTTCTCCTATTTCAATTAAAGTGATAGAATTTGTTTGCATATCACACAACTCTGCTAATTCTTGCTGAGTTAGTCCTCTTGCTTCCCTGAGTTTCTTTAGTTTTTTGCCAAACAAATTTTTCAATTCCATATTAATAAATTATATCTAATGCATAATTTATAACGATAGACTAAACGTTAGTACATACTAACTAGTAATTAGTTTTATAGCCGAGTTGGGTAATTGTAAATATGAAGATATCTCTCTATTATTAAAAGAACAACAGAGAGTTTGAATTATATACAAATATAATAATTTAAATTTCATAATTAATAAATAGGAAAGGCGGTTAATATGGTAGGCAATTCTGTATTAAGTATAGAAAAACAAAAGGAAAAAATTGCTACAATGAAATGGCTGTTAAATTTTGAGGATATTGATACCAATTTTTCCGCTCAGAATTTAGGACAATCACTAAGTAAAAGATTAAATCGGAATTTTGCAGGGTTAATTCCGTTAATTGAATACTTCAATAGTACACCACAGTTTATTCAGAATGATTTTAGCAAAATGATTGATGTTAAAGATGATAAAGATTTATTCAATAAATTTTACGATCGGTTCAAATTAAACCTGCAAAATAATCCTCAATATAAAAAATTTGATAACTTAATTCTCTCTTCATCAATACAAGCCGCAATTTATTGTGATGAATTTTTATGTACAACGAATCTGAAAGAAGCCAATAAAGCTGTTTTTGAAAATGATATATTAAATAATATCTTATTGTTTAATATTGTGTCAGAAGTCTGTAATGATATTTGGAAATTTGAACACAATAGAAATATTGTTTTAAATTTTCACCTTTTATATTACTGGAGTAAGCAGAATAAAAATAAGCCTATTGAAAATTTAACCGATGATGAATGTAAAATTATAATAGCACTTATTGCAGGATTACCTGATGAAGAAATACTGGAAGGATTAAATTTACAAAATACACCGATTAACATTAATTATATTTATTCAATATTTAAAAGTTTACCGGAAAAATTTCATGTAACGAATTTAACTCAGGTTATTTTTAGAATTTTATTGTTAAATCCTGATATATGGACTTTGCCAACAATTGAAAAAATGTTATTTGAAATTAAAAATATAAGCCGGATTATTTGTGATTAATATCTATTGATATAGTTAGTCCGTTGGCAAATGGGAGTTGGCTCCCATTTTATTATGAATTTTCATTATTTGATTACCAAATATTAGTACTCTCTGCATTGTAAAAGAATACCTCTATAGTTTTTTCACGTTCTCTTTTTGCAAAAAAAGTATCAGCTTTTTCACGTTTATCTCGATAATTTTCTTTAGAGCATAGACTTATATATACTCTTTTTATTGTTGGATTTTTACTTATGGCATCAAATATATGTTTGTCCTTTTTATCAAGAGAATGTCCATGAATAAATAAGACATCTTTAATTCCATTTAACTTTGAATAACAATATGAAAGATACTCATTGTTTTCGTTTAGAATTTTGTTTAATTTCTTTTTGCTACTTCCCTCTGTTACTATTAAAGGATATTTATTGTTATATATATTCTCTTTTATAACATCCATTAGATATCTTCCATCATTATGGGGTTTGCATATTGAACCATTAGGCTTTTTATAAATATGTAATGCACCATGTAAATAAAAAACATTCTATGTTTCGGGTTCTCTCCATGTAAGTTTATTGTAGTATGGTCTAAACCCATCATCCATTTTAAAAATTTCTATATCAGGGTATTTTTTCAAAAAATCTTCTCTATTAAGCAAAACCCAGTATAATAGGCAATCATAATTTAACGTAAAAATTTTATTAAAGTTGGAAAGAAAAACTAAAGTTTTAAACATTCTATCTTTTTCAATATAATTTTGTGACAAAGGATGAATCTCTAATATACGATTGATTAATTCATCTCTTAAGTTATTAGCTTCTTGATTTAATCTACCACTTGTTGTTAATCTATGGTCATATGCATTTAATAACTGTGCAGAACTTTCTAACTTTTTTATAATCACTTCAAAATCTGATGTATGAAATGTATGAAAAACTTTTTTTATATAAAAAGGAATATTAGGAGAATCTAATAGACTTGAATAATCAAAACTTTTTTCGTCAAAAGCCCTACTAAAACCATTTCCTAGCAATAAAATTTTTTCATAGTCATTACATTCTTCTATAGCTTTATCAAATGTTAAATAAGTCATTATAACTTCCCACTTCTTTGAGAGAATATTAACATAAACTCATAAGAATTTGATACTCCAAGTTGCCGAAAAAAATCAAACTGGCTGTTAAAAAAAATCAAACTGAGTGTTCATTTACAGTTTGTGGCATGTGAATTTTAACAGAGAATTTTTAAGCCTGAATTTTTGTCGATTTTTATCAAAATTTCTCCAAAATTCTCTTTTTGAAATTTTAAAGATGCAGATTCTTTATATTTATGATATGTTAACAACTAAAAGGAGAAATTATATGAAAAAGTTTTTATTTTCTTGCGGTCTGGCGTTGACAATTATGTTTAGTATTGCAAATATTTCATTTGCTAATGAACTTCAATATTACGACATTAAACCTGCTAATGAGCAACAAACTACAGTTAAGCGTTGCCCTTGTAAAAAACATTTTGTAGAGCATTTAGGACTTACTAAAGAACAGGTTAAGTTTTTTGACACAAATAGAAAAGCCCAGGCAAAAGAACTAAAGCCTGTTAATACTAAAATTCGAGAAAACTACAAGCAGATAAAAGAAATTAAAGCAAGCGGCATTTCAGACGAACAAAAGGTAGAAAAAATTACTAAACTTAAAGAAGAAAATTCTAAGTTAAAAGAAAAATCTGCAAATATAAAAGTTAAATACAATGAGAAATTTGAAAAATCTTTGACAGATGAGCAGCTTAAAACTTTAGAACACATGAGAGAATTGAAAAAACAGGGTAAATCATGCTGTCCTTGTGGTAAAAACCGTTATTACTAATCTAAATTTTCTAAAATTGTTTTAACCAATTTTTTATGCATATTATGCTTAAAGCCATTAGGATATTCCATATTAAACTCAATATTTAAAACTTTATTGTAGTCTTTAATCGTGTATCTCAAAGGCTTTTTGCATATGGCATAAATATTAGACTTATTTTCATTTCCTAAAACCGTGACTTCATGAAAATACTTTTTTAATTCTTTAGACAAATTCTCTTTAGTTGTGAACCTTTGTTTTGTCCATACTCCATTTCTGAATGTTACACTAAAATTATTATCATCCAAAAATTCAATATCTCTTTTTAAGTCTGTAGAATGTTTGCCTGATAGGGTTGAAATGATTTTTCCCTTACTTCGTGTTCCCAATATCAATTTCCCATTATTTTTCATAAGTGCATTGCAAGTTAGTAACACATTATGCAACATTTTCATTGATGTTATTGAATTCAAAACGCTGTCTAAAATTATAATATCATATAGACCATTTTCATTAATATCATTGTCAATTTCATCAATAAAATTAATAACTTGTTCAATATCGATTAAATTTGAACCGTTTTTTCGAATAAATGGCTCATACATAAAAATATTATAGTTTTTTTGTCTCAATTTCAAAGGGTAGGCACATTTTCCAGCACCAAAATCTAAAATTCTATCACATTTATTTATCATTGGTATAACATATTTTTCATAAGTTGAAGATTTAAAACATTTTTCACCCGCTAAACGATTCATTTGACAGAATGTTTGATTGTAATCTTTTATATTTAGATTGTCAAAATAGTATTTTCCGTAATTAAAGCCAATATAATAATTAAAATCTTTGATTAATTCACTACTCATTTTATAAACCAATAATGGCTTTTTGAGTAATTTACAAGCTATAGCATATTCAGAGTTTATCATAACATTACCAGCTTCATCACATACTACACTGCCCCAAGTTCCATATTTAATAATTAATTTTCCAATTTCTTTAACAATAACAGGATTCAAATTTTTATTAAAATTGATATTTTTTGCATCAACAAAATGATAACCATTTGATAGATTTTCGATATTGCTCAATATAACAGTTGAAAGATTTGTTTCTATTGAATTGTGAAATAAATTAAACATGATTTCATCTGACTTTTCAATATCTTCAAGTTTAATCACTGGAACACATTCAATATTTAAATCCTTTAATGCTTTTGTTCTCTGATGTCCTGCTGTCAATATGCCATTTTCACCATTAATTATTATTGGTTTTACAATACCAAATTTAGTTATACTTTTCTTTAACTTTCTAAATGCTGATTTATTAATTTTTCTGGGATTATAATCCGCAGCCTTAAGTGCGTATACTGGGTAATTTTCAATAAATTCCATAAATTTCCTAACGTATCTTTAATAAATAGTTGATAAATCCAATTTCTACACCAAATTTATGTACATAGTGTTTATATGCTTGTTCTAAATTTGCCAGCTCTTCATTTGATAACAATATTTTCTGCTTACCAAAAACTAATTTATTTAACACAATATTTTGACATTTAGACTCATAATCATGTGGAATTGCTATGGTTAATTTCTTTTTCATTTTCACCTATTTATAAACTAGTGTTGACAAATATAATTATACCATTATTTTAAAATATTTGTCAACAATGTTGATTTTATATTTAAGTTGTGATAAATTCTTTTTAAAAGGTAAATTATGGATAAAAAGACGCAATTACTTAAATTTGGTACAGTTATCAAACAAAGACGTATAGCATTAAAGTTAAGTTTGAGGGATGTTGAAAAACTTTCCAGTGTTAGTGCTGCGTTAATAACTAAACTAGAAAACGGTAAAATGGCTAATTTCCCAAAGGCTATTACAATAAAACAGTTAAGTGATGCTTTAAAATTCAATAATGAATTATTTATTCTTGCAGATATTTTATTTGAACCTAAACAAATCAAAGAATCTGAAATCCCAGTTGAAGATAAACTGCGTGAACTCTTAGCAACAAAAACAACCCTGAATTCAGAAAACATAAATCAGATAATATATTTCGTATCAGGGTTGGAAAAGTTACAGAAAATTGAAAATCTATAATATTAAGCAACTTTCAATGTATATCCCAGTTCTTTCAAAACCTTTAAAACAGTATCAAATTGTGGAGTAACTTCACCTTTAAAAATTGCATATAAATTACTTCTTGAAATCCCAGTCTTTTTAGATAAATTTGAAATATTATCTTTGGCTCTTACAACATATTCAAGAGATCTGACAAATGCATTTAAATTTCCATCTTCTAAATAGGCTTCAAGATTTAAAGATAACCATTCTTTAATATCTTCTTCCGTTTTTAATTCATTTTCTATTATTTCAGATATATCAAAATTATTTATATTTTTCATTTTATATTCCTTTCAATTTATTTAAAATTTCAGTTGCCTTTTTAATATCTTTTAATTGTGATTTTTTATCACCACCATTTATAAGTAGAACAATTGTTTCATTTTCAATCATATAATATATTCTATATCCAGCACCAATATCAAATCTAAGTTCATATAAATATTCATTTATTTGTTTAAAATCACCAAAGTTACCGTCTTTTAATCGTTCAAGTCTTAATAGTATTCGTTTTCTTACATTAGCGTCAAGTGTTTTTAACCAGACTTTAATTGGTTCTTTGCCTTTATCATCTATATAATTCTTTAAGATATATTCGTTCATATCTATATTGTACTATATTTAGTACAGCTTTTCAAGTCATAAATTAAATTTTATCTCTAAATGATTCAATATAGACACAAACACTTGATATTATTGACATTCAGAGTAATGCTTGACATAGGATGATAAAATGGAACAAATCTTTCCTCCGGGTTTAAATCTCCTTTTCCCCGTTTTTTAGTCCACAAACTAAGAATCAGTGCAAATACAAAATTGAAAAACCGCCCACACAGGGCAGTTTTTGGCATGTAAAAATTTTAAGAGAATTTTTAAGCCTGAATTTTTGCCGATTTTTATCAAAATTTCTCCAAAATTCTCTTTTTGAAATTTTGACAGTGCAGATTGGGGGTTGTTTATTCATAATGCTCATATAATTTTTCTATTTCTTTATGATAATCTAAATAATTACATATCATTAATGCAGTTAAAGTTAGGTCATAAGTTCTATCGTACCAAATTTCAAGCTCTTCATCACTCATATTTATTTTATTATTTCGCGGATTCTCACCTTTATTATTATGCCTTATATGTAAATTATTGAACAAGTTCATTAGATTTTTCGATAATGATTGATATGATGAACCTCTAAGTTTTAACTCAATACCTTCAATTTTTAACTGTAATGTTTGTAAGATGTTTCTTTTAGCTTCAATGTTTCCTTTTAAATCATGTCTTCTATATTCAATAACTGAATTCGATAGGTCTGGATATAGTTCTGCAACTGCAGAAGTTCCTGCATCATTTTCTATTATAAAAAGGTAATTATTTTTGGCTATAACTTCATAATTTATTTTTTCTAAAACTTTATTTATATTTGAAATAAGTTTGTTAATATAAGAGGAATCATATCTATCTGTCCTAAATTTATTTTCTGTGAAGAAAAATACCATATTTAATATAAATTCAAAATATGTAAGCATTGTTTCTTTATTATTTTTTTTGATATCTTCTTTAGATATATTTAAGCCATTTCTCATATCTCTAATTGAAATATATGTTCCACTATATTTGTAATTTACAAACAAAAAATCATGGATATAATCTTGAATTGACATCCAAGTAGTTTCTGGTAAACCGCTTCTACTAGTACGCCAATGCTCAACTATCTTGACAGTCGAAAATATAAGTTCAATACGCATCATTTCATCAGCATAATTAATCTCGGTATCTCTTATTATTTCCATTATTGATTTATGCATTACTATAAATTCCTTATTTTTACTTCTTTTGTAATTTTCTAATATAATTATCCAATTCGATTTTGTTTATAATTGATTTAACATACTTGTCGATAGTTTTATTATTGCAATAATCCGCACTTGCAACTATATTAACTCTATTCTCTTCAATTAATTTTATAGCTTTATCTTTCTTTCCTCTTTTGGATGAATTATAAACAGCAATAGAATGCCCACCATTAACTTTAACCATTTTCATAGCCGGAATATCTGTTTCCCCATCACCTATAAAAATCATATTAGAAAAAGGAACAGCTCTATCTTCTTGATTAACGTATGCATTAATAGTTTTATTATCATTTATGTCACAGCAACCTTTGTTTATTCTGAATAAATATTGAGTTTTAGATGTATAGTTAACAACATTAGCTGGCCATACAGGAACTCCATTTGCATCATATATATAAGCTGAAGCAAAAATATATTCAAAATTTTTACCAATAGGAGTGCATTCAATAATTTCTTTTAGACCAGATGAGATAATATAATGTTTAACTTCAATTCCATGTTCTTTTCCATATTTGTTAATTCTGTTAAACCAAGATTCTACACCTTTATATAATTCGATATTCTTACCATAATCACAGAATGCTTCTTTATTAAATGGAACATTTTTATTGCGAGCTTCTTCTATCATTAATTTCATATATGCTAAATTTACATCTGCATAATTATCTTTTGCAAATTTATTAGACTTTGCCCAAAATTTTGGCGGTGTAGTATCAAGACTTTCCATAAATCCATATTCTTGCATATTTCCTGGAGATAAAGTCCCATCAAAATCATAGCATATTGCCATTGGTATTAATTTTTTAGTCATATGTAATCTCCTTATTATTCATCGAAATGAACATCCTCTTCTGCAATATTATGAATATCAACTCTGGTTTCTATATCAATCCTATTTACAAACCATTCATTAAGTAAACAGTTACGGATAAAATCCTGAATTCTGTTTACTCCATTTAATTCTTTCAAAGTCACAACCAAACTAAATTTTAAATTCTTACCATCTTGCGGGTCTAACCGATTTTTAGTCTTTAAACTTATTCCCCATAAACCTTTCGCAGTATACGAGTCTTTTGGTAAGTTTCGTGTTTTTACAATTTCTCTTATGTGTTTTACGTTATCCCATTTTCTATAATTTGAGCGAGCATCTTCTTCATTAGTATAGAACCCTTTTTTATCTTGAAAATTGTTATCAATTGATTTTATACCATTGTCTTTAATTCGTCCAAACTTAATATCCAGTTCTGTATTAGTATAATCTACACCTTGACTTCTGCAACATCGAGGGAAATAACACAATGTAGCTTTAGCTATAAAAGGATGTTTGTTTTGATGAACAGGCACTGGAATTTTATAGTTATAAGTATCATATTCTTCAGAAACCCCGGAAATAACAAATTGAATTTCATCATTTGGAGAATTTACAACATCCTCGATTTTTACCGGTACGATACCATGACCGATTTTACACGAATCTATTTTTTGTTTTTCCCAAGTAGTTGCTGAATGTATTAATAATGCTTTTGCTTCTTCTCTATTTAACCCAAGAACTGAAATTAAATAACACATTTTTCTTGCAATCCAGGGCGCTGCAAAAGAAGTGCCTTGAACAAATTCAATCCCTCTATTTGTACAAACTTTTATTTTATTATCAGTATCACCACCATAGTATGAAATATCAGGTTTTATAAAAAATGACAATACAGGCCCTGTACGGGTATAAGACGCTGGTTCACCACTGTTTGTCACAGAATTCACAACAATTGAGTTTATAGAATCGGCTGGTGAACCTATACTCTTGTTTTCTTCATTATCAGTTTTATTTGTTCCTGCAATAATAAATACAACATCATATTCACATTGAATTTTATCAAGAATTGCAGCTTCGGGAGAAATAAAATTTGGGTTTATTTCAAACTTAGAGCCTAATGATAAATTCCAGACTTTTATATCCGGATTTGTCATTACAATATTTTCAATATTTTTTAAAACATAAAATGAACTGAATCTATCACCTGCTGCAACTGTAAAGTGCCTAACTTTAAACCTGCCACATCCATCATCTAAATTTGGATTTAAAGTAGGGCCATCAACAATAATAGAAGAAACTGCTGTCCCGTGGAGATAATCATTCTCGGTTATCTCAATCTCTTTTTGTAATAAATTTGTTGTTTCAACCCATTGTGAGAAATATACATCTTTATAAAATGCTGTATCAATAACTCCTATAGTTGGCTCATTTTGCGGAGCAGGAATAGACAAAATTTCTTTATCTGCAAAATCAAAATCGGATTTTGTAAGTTCAGATAAATCACTTACTGCCATAGAAATTAAATAAGGTGCTTTTGCTTTAAGTATATTTAACTCATCTGGGAATAAATATACTGTAGTGTCATCAATAATTCTATTGTTATCAATACGTATACCTAACTTATTCATTAATGTTGCAGTATCTTCAGATGTTTTAAAAATTGTAATTATTGAATTATTTTTTAAATCTTCCACATCTCTTAATATATCAAATTTTTCAACATAATATGCGTCAACAATTATCCTTAAAAAAGTCGATTTAAATTTAGGAGGATGTTTAAATAAAATTCGTTTACTGGGATCTTTTGAATTAATTTTCTTTATAGTTTCATGTGATATGCAACCATTAAACTGCTCTTCAAGTATTGTTAAAGTAATTTCAAGTTCATTAATAGCTTGTTGTAATTCAGGAAGAGAAATGAAATGAGTTATTATATGTTTAGGAGAATTTGTATTATCGAATTTTGCACCTACAATACTGTTATTTGACAATAAACGCTGTACTCTGTTACTTTTAGCCGCAACTTTGTTATAATACACACTAACCAAAGCTCCGGGTAATGTTTTTTCATTAACCCAAAATTCATATAATCTTTTTAAATCATTCAAAAGATTATTTAATTTTTCTGAATTTACAGTTTTCCCTACAGGC
>ERZ780032.92-NODE-92-length-28607-cov-3.028825_pt1 | contig 28607 bp, 27 predicted proteins | sample MGYA00511856_ERZ780032 | MGnify/ENA primary metagenome ERZ780032 (study PRJEB29588, sample SAMEA2147983) | human gut metagenome | biome: human gut; feature: human-associated habitat; material: faeces | place: Denmark | collected 2008/2010 ...
AATGACAGTGCCTTCTTTAATGCAAAATCATCAAAAAAAGACTTATGTAACTCAATTACATAAAGTTTATAATGAGATTTCGCAGGCGGTAACGATGTATTTGACCGATAAAAATGCTCTAAATCTTACCGAGGCAGGTATTAATTCGAATGCTAAAGCACAGGAATTTATTACTGATTACTTTAAGATTGTTCAAACTTGCGAAAATTCATTAACTCCTTGCTTCGCGAATTCATATAAATACTTAAATTCAACTGATGACGTAAATGTTTTGGATGGTCACAGCAGTACATCTTTTGTTCTGGCAAACGGTGCGTCAGTACGTCCAATTTATGTAAATGACGGTAAAATAAGCAAAGTTATGAATATTCTTGTCGATACTAACGGGCAAAAAGGTCCTAATATACTTGGCAGAGATACTTTTTATATGGCAGTATACAGCAGCGGGGCAATTGATACTTTTAATTACAATGCTGTTTCGCTTCCTTTGACGGAAGATGAAAGAAATAGTGCGGATGCTAACTGGAAGCCTTTCGGACAAATTCTTAACGATAACTGGGAGATGAATTACTAGATATTCAATTTGCTTAAAATTAAATATTATGCTATATTTTCTTCGTTATGGAAATGAAAAATTTTGCAGTTTGTTATAATCAGGAAATATCACATTCTGTTGAAGTAAAAGATAAACTCGTCACAATCCTTTCAAGTAAAGGCATAAATACAACAGTTTTAAATATTGACGGTCTTAAAGAGGGTTTTGATTTTGTCTTTGTAATCGGAGGCGACGGAACAATTTTAAAAACCACAAGATTTTATGCAAAATATAAGACGCCGATTTTCGGGATTAATCTCGGGCGCCTGGGGTTTCTTTCGCAGTCCTCAAAAGAAGATATAGAAAAATCTGTTGATGAAATTTTAGACGGAAAGTTTGTCGTTGAGGATAGAATAATGCTGCAAAGCTCTGATTTTACGGCATTGAATGATTTTGTAATCAAAGGCCGCGATTTTGGCAGAACTTCAAGATTTTCATTAAAAATAAACGGTAAATACGTTTGCGATTATCTGGCAGACGGAATAATTGTTGCTACCCCTACAGGCTCTACTGCATACGGACTTTCAGCAGGCGGACCTGTATTAAATCCTGCTTTAAAAGCCTTTGTAATTGTTCCTATATGCCCGCATACCCTTACTGCAAGACCGATTGTAGTTCCTGATTGCGAAAAAATTACGGTATGCACGGATGATAAGGCTAAATATGTTTTATCCACAGACGGACAGGAACTGTACGAATTCAGTTCGGAAATTGAAATTACAAAATCCGATTATACCGCAAAACTTGCTCTGCTTGAAAATTCTGAGTTTTATTCGATTTTAAGAAATAAACTTCACTGGGCAATGCCTCCGGCTTATGTTAAATAATATTAAGGGCATGCCGTTTTTCTTATTATATTTGCAATACAGCGATTTATATTAAATTTTGTTCATAATTACAGGTAAATTATTGTACTTTTTTTCTATTTAAAATAGTATGTTATTATACTATTGTAGATAGACAACTATACAATTACATAAAAGAGGTAAAAAAGTGGAAAATTTCGTATCAGATATCTTTGCTAAAAAAGATGAAACAACAAGCAATGATCAAACTCAAAGGTCTCCAATTAACCCTACCAACATCAAAGTTATCGGTGTCGGCGGCGGCGGCGGTAATGCAGTTAACCGAATGATTAAAGCAGGACTTTCAGGTGTAGAGTTCTGGTTAATGAATACAGATTTACAAGTTCTGGAATACGGACAGACTAAAAACAGAATTCAACTGGGTGCTAAGTCTACAGCCGGGCTCGGTGCAGGCGGAGATCCTTCGGTAGGTGAAAAAGCTGCTGAAGAAGCACAACAGGAAATAACAGAAGCTTTAGACGGTGCTGATATGGTATTTATCACTGCAGGTATGGGCGGCGGAACAGGAACAGGCGCTGCTCCCGTGGTTGCTAAAATCGCTAAAGAATTAGGTATTTTAACTATTGCTGTTGTTACAAAACCTTTTACCTGGGAAGGACGTAAAAGACAAAATCAGGCTAATCAAGGTTTGGAAAAACTTAGAGAAGCTGTTGATGCAGTTATCGTTGTTCCTAATGACAAATTACTTCAGGTTGTTGACAGACAGGTTTCATTAACAGAATCGTTTATCATTGTTGATGAAGTTCTTTTAAGAGGTGTTCAAGGTATTTCTGATATTATTACAGTTCCCGGTCTTATTAACGTTGACTTTGCCGATGTTAAATGCGTTATGCAGGCATCAGGTTCTGCTCTTATGGGTATAGGACGCGGTCAGGGTGAAGGCAGAGCTGTTAAAGCTGCTGAAATCGCTATTAACTCTCAGCTTCTTGAATCTTCAATCAACGGTGCAACAGGTGTAATCGTTAATATTACAGGCGGACCTGATATGACGCTTCATGAAATTTCTGATGCCGCTAATATTATTCACGATGCAGTAAATGATGATGCTACCGTAATTATCGGTACTGCCGTTAATGAAAATATTCAAGGTGAAATTCAAATTACTGTTATTGCAACAGGCTTTGAAATGAAAAGTCAGAAACCCGAAGAAAAAACTGAGGTTAAACAATTAAGTGCTTCTGATTTCTTTGCAGGAACATTTAATTCAAACTCTAACTTAACATCTCAGCCTCAGCAGACAGTAAGAAGAAGTTCAATGCCCGAAGTTTCTCCAAGCTTCACTAACATTGAAATTCCGGATTTCTTGAAAAAGTAATAAATCACACTAACTAAGTTGGAAGATGAAAAAGATGAAAGAGAACTGATAATTCAGTTCTCTTTTTATTTTATGTATATGGGTCGGTTCTTTTTTTGTTTCGTATTATGTGATTAATCTTGAGCGTGACCTGCTGTGCCAAGAACGTCGCGCATTTTGTGCATAACCATTTCTTTAACAGCAGTTCTGCCTGGTCCCATATATTCACGAGGGTCAAATTTTTCTGGATGTTCTACAAAGAATTCTCTGATTGTAGAAGTCATTGCTAATCTTAAGTCAGTATCGATATTAATCTTAGCAACACCGTGCTTAGAAGCATAGTTAAGCATATCTTCCGGAACACCTTGTGCGTTAGGTAATTTACCGCCAAATTGATTACATTTAGCAACAAATTCCGCAGGAACTGAAGATGAACCGTGAAGAACGATTGGATAATCACCAAAGCCTGCTTCTTTAAGAGCATCTTTAATTTCTTTAAGTCTGTCAAAGTCTAATTTAGCTTCACCAGAGAATTTGTAAGCACCATGAGAAGTACCGATAGCAATTGCAAGAGAATCACAGCCGGTTTGTTTTACAAATTCAACAGCTTCTTTAACGTTAGTATATTTAGCATCTTTAGCATCTACGTTAACATCGTCTTCAACACCTGCTAATTTACCAAGTTCTGCTTCTACTGAAACACCTCTTTCGTGAGCATAATCAACAACTTTCTTTGTAACAGCAACGTTTTCTTCGAATGAGAATCTGCTTCCATCAATCATAACAGAAGAGAAACCGCCGTCGATACAAGCCTTACAAATTTCAAAATCAGCACCGTGGTCAAGGTGTAAAGCGATAGGCACTGTAGTAGTTTCCAGAGCTGCTTCAACCAATTTTACCAGGTAAGTTTGGTTAGCATATTTTCTTGCACCTGCTGAAACCTGAAGAATGATTGGTGATCTTGTTTCTTCTGCTGCTTCTGCAATTGCCTGCAAAATTTCCATGTTGTTAACATTGTAAGCACCGATAGCGTATCCGCCAGCTAATGCTTTTTTGAACATTTCGTTTGTTCCAACTAGTTTTCTTTCACTCATTTGAGTTCTCCTTCTCTTTCTGTAAATAATATTTACATCTTAATTATTATAACAAAAATGAGGAAATGTAAAGCAAAAAACTTTATCTATATATAAGGATACAGGCGTTTTTTATCGTATATAAATACAAGTTCATTTAGCTTGTCATCTTCTATCTCTTCGCCTTTTTCTATAGCTTCGTTTACCTCTGCCATAAGTTGTTTACATCTGGCTTTATCTTCTTCTTCAAAGATTTTTATGTTTTCTTTTTCGTACAGTTCAAAACAATTATTCATAACTCCCAGACCATTTTTAACACTCTCTATATCAGTATTAAAGTTTTCATCCCAGGCAAAAAGCCATTCTCTCGCTGTATTATAGTAGTGCGGTTTATGTGAATCAAAGCCTGAAATTACCATATAGTCACTTTTAGGAGTTGCCTCAAAAAGTGAACGATATTTTTCTACGGACATTCCGGCTTCTGCAGCTGCTTTTGCTTCCTGCTCTTCTTTTGACAACAGTACATCGTCTTCGTTTTTCTTTTTTCTTCCGAATAACCCGAGAGTATATAGAGTAGCAGCTGTTACAGGCATTTGTACAGGATTTGCCGGGGCTTCTGTTTTCTTAATATCTGCTGAAACATCATTTTTCGGAGTCTTTATTGCGGAAGCAGCATATAATCCGCCGGCTGCTACTGCTGCAAATACTGCATTTCTTGTCAATTTATTTATATTCATTTCACATCATACCTTTCTATCCAGATAATGATTGTGAACACAAAAAATTGCTAATATATTTACATATTTTTACAAATTTATTTACCAAATCTTCTGTTTCTGCGCTTATATTCCAGAATACATTCTGCTAAAACATCCTTATCAAATTCCGGCCAGAATTTACTTAGAACGATGAATTCTGAATAAGCAATCTGCCATAAAAGATAATTTGAAACTCTCATTTCTCCGCCGGTTCTTATCAGCAAATCCGGATCTGGAATATTACGTGTATACAGATGTTTTGATATTGTATCTTCTGTTATATCTTTTTCACCAGATGCAATAATTTCTCTAACAGCGTGCACAATTTCATCTCGCGAGCCGTAATTAAAAGCTATTTGTAGATTTACGCCGGTATTATTTTTTGTTGTTTCAACAGAATTTCTTAAAATTTCCTGAAGTTTTGGACTTAATTTTGTAGTATCGCCGATAAAAGATATTACTACATTATTTTCATTCATTTCTTTTAGTTCATTTTTAAGAGTTTGTGCGAGTAAGTCCATAAGAAAGTTAACTTCTTCAGGTTTTCGGTTCCAGTTTTCAGTTGAAAAAGCATAGACCGTAAGGTATTTTACCCCAAAGTCATCACAGGCACGCATTGCAGCCTTCAGTGCATCCACACCTTTTTTATGTCCCAAGGCTGACGGGAGATTTCTTTCTTTAGCCCATCTTCTGTTTCCGTCCATTATAATCGCAATATGCTTTAGCTCACACTCTTCTACAATCTTTTTTATATCTTCCATTCTTATTCCTTAATATTTTTCCAGCATTTCAAAAATTTTAAAAACAGGTTCTTGGAGTAATTGTACCTCAACCTCTTCATCAAGTTCAAGCGTAATAGTCGGAATACCTTTTTCGACTCCGGCCCAGGTTCCAAAACTGCCGGGTGTCGGATAACCGATTGACTCTTCTACAGGATAGCCGATTATTTTAGAAATCGCATTTGCCGCTACAAGAGCATCACCATCATAATTTACAATTTTATATGGTGCATGAAGTGTTAATATTAGCCGCGGCTTATATTTCTCAACAGTTTCCATAACAAAACGTGTTTCAATTTCACTTGCGGGTTCTTCTCCGCCAAAGAATTCGTTCTTTTCTGTTTTTTCCCAGTTTTGTGTCGGGAAATTTCTATTTAAATCAACACCATTTTCATTTGTTCTTATACCGTTTTTTGTACCATATTTGTTAAGACACGGAATAAAAACTATATTTGTATCCGGCTTTTTATCCAGATATCTTTCAATTAAATATTCTCCCTGCGGTTCATCTCCGTGGAAGCAGCCGATTATAAGCACTGATGGATTAATGAGGTTTCCGGCAATTTTCATATCCCCTCCTACGGTTTAATAACCGAAAGAATATAATCATCTGTGAAGTATTTATTGGCGCAATCCAACAAATCTTTTGGAGTAACTCTATGAAGTTTTTCAATAATTTCTGCTTGATAGTCAAAAGGCTTACCCATAATTGAATAATAAGCCATCATATTTGCCTGCTGGCCGTTTGTTTCCGTAACATATTGCTGTTTACCAATCAAATTATTGACTGCATTTTTGAGCTCTTCTTCACTTACAGGAATTGTTTTAATTTTCTCTATTTCTTCCTTAAATCCGTCAATAGAGGTTTGAATATTAGATGGTTCTGTTCCTATATAAATACTAAAAACAGCCGATTTTTTATGTGTTTCATAAGCTGTTCTTACAGTATATGCAAGACCTTTTTTCTCTCTAAGTTCAAGAAATAATCTAGACGAAAGACCGCTCGCACCCAGAATTATATTTAAAAGCATTATTACCGGATACTCATCATCTCCAATCGTTGGAACACGCCAGCCTTGCAGGATTTGTGCCTGATTTGCATCTTCTTTAATGATTTCTGTGTACTCCTGTTCTAAAGGCTGCGGGATTGGTATTAATGAAACAGCCTCCTTCGCTTCTGGAATATCTTGTCCCAAATATTTATCTATCAAGTCAAAATCAACATCGCCTGCGATTGCAGCTGTTTTTTGACTGTTATTTAAAATTTCGCGGTAAGAAGCAATAACATCTTCTTTTGTAACATTATCAATTTCTTCAAGAATTTTAGTATAGCTATTTCCATAAAAATGATTTTTGTAAATAGTTTTTGTAAACAAATCAGAGACTTTTACCTTTGCAGAGTCAAGTTCTGCAGTAAGTTCGCCTTTCAGCTTGGTTTTCTCTTTATCAAACTCTTCAAAAGTAGAGTGTAAAATAACTTCTTTCAGAATAGATAAAGCTTTTTCAAAATCTTCATTAAGACATACAAACCTGAATCTTAAATAATCAGACTTCATTTCTGTACTAAAATCAATAGCATTTTCATCGAGTATTGCAGATAATTCTTCGGATGAATATTTTTCAGTACCTTTTAACAACAACCGGTTCATAATAGAATATTCGCCTGAATATTTTTCCGGTTTTGTTATCGAAAAATTAAGCGTTAATGCCACTCTCGGAGTGTTTTTATTCTCTTTTACACAAGCTCTAATATTATTTTTTAAATTAAATTCTCTCATACTTAAATTAAAACACAAATAAAATAAGGTATCAAATTGTAAAAAAGTTATTGAAAATAGCATGTTCATGGTAAAATTTAGACGATGAAGATTTTAGAAGTAAGAGATGGTTTTGTAAAATTCGAAGCAGACAATAGCGTGTACCTTTCGTCATTTATTCAAATAGACGGTATTGAAAAGCGCTACATTGCGCAGGTTACACAATTAAAACGCTCTGGCGAAAATTCAATAGCGTATGCTAAAATTTTGTTTTTGTATGACGGCTCTTTACAGCCGTATGACAAAACTCTGCCTTCCAAAGAGTCTGAAATAAAAGAATTTACCTTTGATATTCTAAATAATTCAATTAATGCAAAAACGCCTGTTATTGCCGGAGAAACATTAGGAAAGGGCGTAAGCATTATAATTGATGCTTCTTCTTTTGACAAAAAAATGCTTGCAAGTATTGATGATAAACAAGAAAATAATATTATTGCCAGAAATCTTGTTAAACAGTTTAATAATTTAGATAAAAATGTACTTATCATTGATACTCTCGGAGTGATTGATGCAAAAAAAATTACTGCCGGAGTTGATTTTAAACTGCCGCTGGATACCGCATCACTAGCTTTTATGTATCAGGATTGTTTAAATGATGCAACGGCAGACAGTAAATCTATGATTATTGAAATCTTCAAAGATTTATCTGATTATTCACAAACAGTTCCATTCGTGCCATTTGGTGCTCTTAAATCAATTGTTGATGATATGGTCGACAAATCTCATGTTTTCAAGCTGCTTGTATTAAAAAATAAACTTGCAAAATTTGACAAGCTGGGATATTTTGCTGCAAATAAACAAGAAGTCGACAAAATCGATTCTATACTTAATTCTAAATGTGCAATTATTGACTTATCCAAACTGGATACTGCATTCCAGAACAGATACCTTGCATTTTTGTACGAAAAACTTCAACAAAAACCAAATACTCAGGTTCTTTTGGAGCTTTCAAATGTCATAAGCAAAAAGAATTTGAAAAATATTTTGTCATCTGAAAATATTCCGACCACCTTTATAACTCATTCACGTTTTAAATATCTGAATGATATAAAAAACTTGTTTGATAATTTTATAATTTCACCATCTTTCACAAATAACGAAATCTTCAGTATTTACAGCTCGTTCTTAAAAGCTATGCCAAAACAGACATATCTCATAACCGGAGAAGCTGTAAACTACATACCTCTTGTATCAACACTGAAAGTGATTAACGAAGTTATTCCATCTCAGCCGGAAACCTTTGAAGAAGAAGAAAAAGAAATACCGGTTTCTGAGCCGGAAGAAGTGCAAGAAGAGCTTCCTATTGAAGAACCGGAAGAAGAAGAAGAGATTGTTCAGGAAGACGATTCTGAGCTGGAAGAAATCAGCGAAGAAGATGAACCTGAAATTATTGAAGAACCGCAGATTACTAACGAAGAAATTCTTGCTAACATAGAAGAAAAATCAGAAGCAGTAATAACAGAAGCCGCAAAAGACTTAACTCCTCCTGAAAACATGTTTGGAGAAGAAGAAGATATAGCAGAGCCGGCTGAGGAGAGTTTGCAACTTGAAGAAGACCAAGAAGAGCAGTTAACCATCAACGCAGAATATGAAACAATTCTTGAAGAGCAAGAAGAACAAGAACCTCAAGAAGAATATGATGAAATTCCGATTACAGAATCTTTTGATACAGTTCAGGAAAATATAGAAGAGATTGAAGATTATATTCCGGAAACTGATGAGAATGATTTTGAAGAACTCTCTATTAATGAAGAATTTGAACAACAAGAACCTCTTGTTGAACAAGAGGCCGAAGAAGAAATTGAAATGCCGGAAGGTTTTGATTTGGATATAGATTCAACTCAAATGCTGGATGCAGAAGAAGAAACAGAAGAATTGACCGTTAATGATAACGATGTTGATGTACTTCCTATTGCAGAAAACAATTATGAGCTTGAAGATATTGTCGAACTTAACCCTGACGAAGCAGATGAAAATGATATTGTTATAGATATGGAAGAAGATACAGAGGACGAACTTCCGGAAAACATTGATGAGCAGATTGTCAAAGACGTAGACAAAGTTTTTACGACCAGAAAAGACGATGATATATCAGATTCTGATCTGGATTTTATAGATGAACTCAATAATGACGACGGCAATTTGCTTGAAGAAGTTTCTGAAAGTGATGCTGTGTTGGAAGAATTATCCGAGTCTGATGAAAACGACGGTATTTTGGAAGAACCTCAGGAACAGCTAGAATTAAAAGATGACAGTGATGATGAAATCTTAGAAACAAGAAGTTCTTCAACACCTATTGTACCTGTATATGATGCTGATATCCCGCAGGAAGACTTAGTAATGAGCGATCCTATACAGCAGGGCGATACTGTTACTCACGCAAAATACGGAAGCGGAGTCGTTGAAAAAATGATTAAGTATGGAAACAAGACTTTATTTTCAATAAACTTTGATAATATTGGCAGAAGATTATTAGATCCAACCTTAACAGAAATTAAAAAATCATAATAAAATCTTTACTTTTATTTTTGTTATTAGTAGAATAATTATACTCACTATCCTCTAGTGACAGACAGTTATTAAGGAGTCATTAACCTTAATTTCTGTTATAAGTGAAAGGAAATATAAAATGGCAAATATTAAGTCAGCAAAAAAAAGAGTTCTTATTGCAGAAGCAAACAGACAAAGAAATGCAGCTTTTAAAACTTCTATCAAAACAGCTTTGAAAAAAGCTCTTGCTTTAGCAGAAGGTGATGATAAAGAAGCTTTAAATGCAGCTATTTCTAAAGCATATCAATTATGCGACAAAGCTGTTTCTAAAGGTATTTTACACAAAAATACTGCTGCAAGAAAGAAATCAAGACTTGTTCTTGCTATCAAAAAATTAGCAAAATAAGCTAATGATGATTTTTAATAAGGCGCTTTGCTTGAAAGCAAAGCGCCTTATTTATTTCTCAAAATAGATAACAGTTGAATGAAGGTTGTATTTATCCAGTACTTTAACTTTCGAAGTAAATAAGTTTTTCGGATCTTCTTTCAAGATAAAATAATATCTTCCGGCAGGCAGCTCTTCAATCTTATTGTTACACTCCTCTAAATAAGGTTCACATCCATCTTTTAGGATAATAACATTATCTTTTTGATGTAAATAGTAATAATATCTATGATAAGAACTATCTAATACAATCTTTTCACCGTCTTTAATATGATTTTCAACAATTTGTACAGCTTCTCTTGCTGAAGTATAAAATTTATAAGGGTTAATTGTATAAAATATAGAAGTAATAAAACTTATAATACATACAGACATCAAACATACATTTTTAAATTTCCAGTTGTATTCTGCTATAATTACGACAAAAAGCGGTAGAAGGAATAAGATTAATCTTGCTTCTATCGGATAGAGTCTTAGTGCTGATACTGCAAATGTCAGCAGAATTGGAAGCCCTAAAAACACACGCTGCTTTTTATTTGAAATAAGAGATATAAATGCTGGTACAAGCATTACAGCCCCGCAGAAAAGAGCCTTAAGCTTATCAAAACTAAAAAGCTCTCCAAAACGTAACACTATTCTTAATGGATGCCTCAGGTCAGCAAATCCGTATCCATTCTGCCACCAGTTATACATACCGTCATAATTACAGCTTGAAACATACCTCAAAGATAAGAAGTAAAACAGAAGAAAGCTTATAAAAAAAGGTATATAAGTTTTTAGAACAGCCCCGGGATTTTTGATAAGCATTACCAAAAAGTAACTGCCGATTATAAACAATGATGAAAGCGAAAACCACGGTGCAATTGCAATTAACAATGAATAGTGCCATTTAAATTCTTTTTCAAAAATCAGCTTATAAAATATAATAAGAAGCAGGACAGATGTAAATAATTCTAAAGAATACTGCTTAAACTGCGCACAATACAGAATTGCTGTCATATTAAATGAAAACAGAAAAGTACTGACAGTAATTACTACTCTGTTTTTTGACAACATTGATACGAATTTATAAAAGAGCGGAATAGCTGCTATTCCTGAGACCAGAGGTATCAGGCGCAGTGTAAAGTCACGCAGATTATCTATAATCAGAATTTTTGACATTACAAGAAACATCGGCGGAGCAACCTGCAGGTAATCCAGTCCTTTAAACAAACCTGAATAAGAATGTTCTAAAACATTTAAAGCAAGAGCAGCTTCATCCCCCCAGAAAGAAATTCCCCTAAAATACGCAAATAAGCGGAGTATAATTCCAAATACTATAATAACAGTAATGCCGTATTTCTTTCCGAAAGGGTTCACGAATTACTCCTCTAAATCCTTCTTACCGGCAAGTTCGTCAGGCATAAACTGCTGTTCAACGTCCGGCGCGTCATGTGTATAAATATAACCTTCTCCAAACCCGTATTTTTTTGCATCTTTATAATGTGCATCTCTTAAATGCATTGGAGGAGGGAAGTCATTACCTCTCTCTATATCCATAAGAGCTTTATCTATTGCAATACAAGCTTTATTAGATTTTGGTGCTTTTGCAACATACACAACCGCATTAGCAAGGGGGATTCTACCTTCCGGGAGCCCAATAATCTCAACAGCTCTATATGCATTAACAGCAATATTCATAGCATTCGGATCGGCAATACCTACGTCTTCTGCAGCGCATACAATAAGCCTGCGTGCAATAAATCTTGGATCTTCACCGGCTTCTATCATTTTGGCCAGATAATATATCGCGGCGTCAGCATCTGAACCTCTAAGACTTTTCTGAAATGCAGATGCACAATCATAATGCTCCTGTGTCGAATATCTAGTATTACGTTTCTGAGTAATACTTTCCAGAATTTCTACAGACAAAAGCCTTGTATCATTTGAAAAATTGCTGGCAAAATAAGAATTTTCCACAAGATTTAAAGCACATCTGGCATCACCTCTGGCATTATTTACAATAAACTTCGTAACCTCTTCATCATACTGAATAGGCTGGTAATTCTTTTCCAAATACTCAAACCCTCTATTAACAATTTTTCCCATACTGATATCATTAATAGGATTAAGTCTTATTACCTGAACTCTTGATAGAAGAGCAGGTACAACCTGAAAAGACGGATTCTCGGTAGTAGAACCAATAAGGAAAATAGTGCCATTCTCAACATGCGGAAGCAGAGCATCCTGCTGTGTTTTAGAATATCTATGAATTTCATCTATGAATAGAATTGTTTTTTGCCCTGAACGAAGAGCCTGTCTTGCCTGTTCAACGGTTTCTTTAATTTCTTTTATACCTGATGTCACGGCAGACAGTTCAATGAATTGAGCGTTGACCTTAGTTGCAATAAGCCGTGCAAGAGTTGTTTTGCCGCACCCAGGTGTACCCCAGAGTATCAGAGAAAATAACCTTTGAGTTTTCAAAAGATTTAACAGCGGAGAATTTGGAGCAACAACATTTGACTGACCTAAAAATTCATCAAGAGTTTTCGGCCGCAAAATTTCAGCCAGAGGCGTTTGCTTATTAACTTCTTCCAGTTGCGTAAATAAATCCATAACAATATTTTAGCACGACTACTTATTAATAAAAACAGCTTTTATTTGCTCCGGTTCATATCCAACATTCAAGCCTTCTGCTCCAGAAAGCCTGTCTGCACCGTAACCGGTCGTTAAGAAATAATAACCGCCTGCAGGAAGATTATTTATGAAATCTTTACAAACCTGAGTATCAGAATAACAAAATTCCGGCACTGTAAGAACCTTGTTTTTTATACCGCTATTTTGCAAATAATATCTATATTCATAACCGCCCCTGTCAATTAGTATCTTATCCTCAGGTTTTATACTTGATTTTATTGTTTTCACTATATCACGGGCATAAGAATAAGAGAGCCAGTCAGCATAAATTGTATAGCTTGTTAATGAATATAATAATATAATTACGCACATTGCTCTGATAATTTTTGAAGAACAGGAAACAGCTATTATAACAAAATTTGGAAGCAAAAATAAAATTAAGCGTGCCTGTACCGGATATTTGTGAAGAGATGATGCAAGAATAACTGCAATAATGGGCCCTATAAACAAGAGTTTTTCTCGAAGTTGAATACGTTTAGCAAAAACATATGTTAATACTAATAAAGCTCCAAATGCACCGCATAATAAATTCAAAACCTTAATCTTATATGAAATAAATAATTCGCTAAAACGTATTAATAGTCTTACCGGAGTCAAAAACGATACAAAAGAATAAAAATCCGAGTAAAAATCATTCATTCCGGAATAATTGATATTAAAAACACAGCGGAGATTTATTATATACAAAAACACCAGCCCCGCAATTACAGGAATACAAACCCGCTTTCTGAAAGATAAGATACAGCCGGTTATTAATATAAATATAGATGAGTAAGAAAAAAACGGCGCCAATACCAAAATTAAATAGTAATATTTTTTAAAATTACCATTAATAATATTGTAAAATATAGAGAGTAAAATTACCGAAACAAAAAGCTCGGTTGAATACTGCTTATATTGAGATGCATAAAGTATTGCACAGGGATTTAACGCAAAAAGAAGGTTTGAAATCAAAATTTGCAATCTATTCCTAAATACCTGAGTTGAAAGATAATAAAAAGCTGCAATAGACAGAATACCGCTCAGGAATGGAATTACTCTAAGACAAAAATCTCTCCAGTAATCAGTTTTAGGGTTAAATAGAACAAGCATTAATTTTGAAAGAAACAAAAACCCAGGAGGTGCCACCTGCAGATTATCAAGCCCGTCCAGAAGTCCGGCAAAGCTCCTGCTTGTAATATTAAGAGCAAGCGCAGCTTCGTCATGCCAGAAAGACGGATTTTTGACAAACAGAAAAGTTTGAAAAACAATACTTACTGCAAATATCGCAATCAGCACTCCCTTAAAACAACTTTCTGACTTAAAATATTTATCCACATAGTAATTCTACCATAAATAGAGGATTTTAATTGAATAAAACTTCGTTATATTTACAAAGAGAAGATGAAAGGAGATTTATATGGAATTAAAAGGTTCAAAAACTGAAGCTAACCTTATGGAAGCTTTTGCCGGAGAATCACAGGCAAGAAACAAGTACACATACTACGCTTCACAGGCAAAAAAAGATGGTTATGTACAGATAAGCAAGATTTTTGAAGAAACTGCTAACAATGAAAAAGAACACGCAAAAATCTGGTTTAAATTATTACACGGCGGTTCAATCGGAAATACCCTTGATAACCTTGAAGACGCAGCCCAAGGTGAAAACTATGAATGGACAGATATGTATGCAAGATTTGCAAAAGAAGCCAGAGAAGAAGGGTTTGATGACATAGCACTTCTTTTTGAAAATGTTGCTAAAATAGAAAAAGAACACGAAGAAAGATACAAAAAGCTATGGGAAAATATAAAAAATGAAGAAGTGTTCCAGAAACCTGAACCTATAGTTTGGGAATGTGCAAACTGCGGATTTTCATACATTGGAGAAAAGGCAATAGACACCTGCCCGGTCTGTAAACATCCGCAAAGCTATTTCTTTGAAAAAGCTAATAATTACTAAAATATTACAGCCGGCTAAACACCGGCTGTTTTTTGTTTTGCATTTTCATATCTTTTTTTAGTAAAATAGTTTGTCATGCCTGCAACAAAGAAGCCCATTACCCCAATTGAAAATACATAAGGAAGTCCAGAAATTAAAACTTTTTGCTTAACAAGAGATTTATACTCTTTTTCTACAGTTGATTTCCTTTCTTTTGCAAGTTTTTCGGCAAGAACACCTAAATCATCAAACTTTGGAATATTTTTATCTTTTCCGATTAAATCTTTGCATTTACCCATTTTATAAAGAATTTTCCTGAACCCTTTTTCAACAAGTTCGCTGCCTGTAATCACATAAAGAGCTACAAGCGGAAATCTTGTTGCTGTTTCTTTAAAGTTTTCTTTTCCTCTATCGGCAGATGCCCCAAAATACCCTGCACCGCCAACGAGAACACAGGTTGTAAGCTGCCCTTTGCTTAAACACAGTTTTCCATTCTGGCTGTTAAAGTCCATACAGGTGTATTTGTTAAAGAAATTCTTAGCTTTTGGAGATTTCTTAAACAATTTTGTACCAGGTGCTACAATAAATTCTGAAATATTTTGAAGAATTTTAGAATTTTTACCTTTTGTTGCAAGCAGCCCTGCCAGCCCAAGACATCCTGCATAAACACCAGCGGCCAGTCCTATATGTTTTTGAGCACTCTTTTTAACCTTTTCCTGATGTGATATATCCTCTTTAGTATTTTCTAGAGAAGCAATATTCTTAAAATCGCTCTTTTTGAAAACTTTTAATGTCATCAAATTTTTTATGTAATTCAAAGAAAATTCGGTTAAAGGTATTGCCATTGCAGCAAGTGCTATAGCAGCTTTTACAGGAATAACTTTTTTATTATTCTTTCCGCCCTTCTCCAGAAGTTCTACCCCAGTTGTTGCAACTTCTTTCTTTAATTCATTATTTAAACCTTTAGAAAAAACTTTTCTTGCAACTCTTTCACCCAAAATTGTCGGCACAAAGTATATTAAAGCCTCTTCTGATGTTTCCAAAAAAGTATTTTCTGTCAAATCAGCAAGACTTCTCGAAAATACAACTTTAGGTATCAGGCACGTTGTTGCGTCCTGTATAAATCTTGATGTCGAAAGCCCTGATGCCTGCTCCTGATGACGTATGAACTTTGCAGCAGGTTTTAAAGATTTCGGCAATGTGTTAATTAAAATTTTGTTGTTATTTGATGACATAATTCATATTCCTAAAACATGTAAAGACTTAAAATTGCCTAATCTGACAGCTGCTATTTACAATCTTTAACACAATCAGCAAGGCAGTAATCCTGAACTGCCCGCAAAAAATCTCAATACGGTTCACATGCCGGCAGTTAAACTGACCAGCGCCACCAAGAATTATTAAGATTTAATGTGTTCATATTTTTCATTTTTTAAAATTCCTTTGTATCGATATATCGATACAAATATTATGTTAAACCTTTTGACATCTTTTGTCAATAGCATTTATTGATTATAATATAACTCGAAAAATTCGACTTATGGTAAAATATCAGCATCAATTATTAGCTTGTAGTTTGCATAATCAGCATTATTAATCTTAATTCTGCAAGGATGTACTAATAATTCTGCTTCTTCTCCTGATGAAAACATTTTAAAAGGCTCAATGTACAAATATTTAACTCCTTTTTGCAGAGTTAAATTCCATTTTATGGCTTTATGGGCAAACTCATGGGGCTTTATAGATGTAGATAAGAACATATTTCTTTTTATTTCCGGTTTGAAATTATTAAAGAATTTTAGAATTTTTTCTACATTTGTTCTATCATATCTTAAATTTCTGATTAAATCACTGAGTTTAGCATTTTCCACATGTATGTCACTAAAAAAAATAGCATCATCATCACGACAAAGCTGTATATTGTTATCATTTGCCGTTATGTATATTTTTTTAAATTATCAGTTATTTTTTTTACAGACTCCGATTGCTTTTCATACGGAACAAAATTAACCTCACTTGCATACCCGCTACGCGCATATTTGTATATTGAGTCTATAATATCAATATTGCTGTTGCTATTGAAAATCGAAATAAAAGATTTAAAAATAGCATCCCATGTTGCAACATTAAAATTTTCAAGCTGCTTTGGCAGATAATGCGTATGATTTACAAACATCAAAAGTTTATCCGGATTTTTACGCCAAAAATAAAGATATTTACCATTATTAAGATTGGCAACATCCTTTATTAATAATATTTTTTCATCCTCTGAAAGAGTTTTTATTTGATTTATATAATCCTCAAATTCCATGTTATCAAAATCAAAATTAGGATTTTTACCAAAGAAAAACTTTTTTCTATCGCCTGAAAACACTTTAGCAATTTCTTTACCAATATCATTACCATATTCTTTTATGTAATCTGATACAGATTTTTTATAAATTATTTCTTTGCCATCCTTTATCAATTGTTTTATTTCTTCTTTTGTTGCAGCATTAATTGTATTATTCTTTACTTGTAAAATTCCCCGATTAATATTTGCTTCAATTTGATTAACAGGTAAAAATTTTCCTCCTCTAAAACTTATTTTTGAGTTTTTTTTATAATTAAAAAGATTTAAATTATTATATGAAATATTTGTTATTGTATTCATAACAAATAAAAACTTCTAAATAAAAAATTTGCTTTATAAAATAAGTTTACCTTCATCCATCTTTTTGGTATCCTAATGACAAGGATATTTTTAAGGGGAATAAGAATATGACAGATATTAGACAAGAATTTATACAACAAGCAATCCAGCTTACAAGAAACGCCGAAGTGCTTCCGGGCGGTGTTAACGGAGGAGTTACAGAATTAGCTGCAAAATTGCAGCACGCAGCAGATACAAACACTCCTCTAAGGGTAAAACTAGGAATGGATCCTACAAGACCGGATTTACATCTCGGGCATACTGTTGTTATGAGAAAGCTTAGAGAATTTCAGAAACTCGGACATAAAATCGTCCTTATTGTAGGCGGGGCAACAGCTATGATAGGCGACCCTTCCGGTAAATCAGAAACAAGACCAGCTTTAACAAAAGAACAGGTTGAAGAAAACGCTAAAACTTATTTTGAACAAATGTCTAAAGTTCTGGATGTTTCAGAAGCAGAGGTCGTAAACAACGCTGATTGGCTTCATAAACTTAATTTCACAGAACTTTTACAGTTAGCAGGGAAAGTTACTGTTGCACAGATGATGACAAGGGATGATTTTGCAAAAAGATACTCAGAAGGCAAACCAATTGCAATACATGAATTCTTTTACCCTCTAATGCAGGCATATGACTCTGTTGCTATTGACTCTGACATAGAATTAGGCGGAACAGACCAGAGATTTAATACTCTTTTAGGACGCGATATCCAGTCTGCTTACGGTAAAAAATATCCGCAGCTTGTCATGATGCTTCCGCTCCTTGAAGGCACAGACGGGGTTGTAAAAATGTCTAAAACATATCCTGAACACTGCATATCACTTACAGACAGCGCCAAAGATATGTTCGGAAAACTAATGAGTATTCCTGATACCTTAATAACTCGTTACTACTCTCTTCTCACAGATGTTGAGCAGTCCGAACTCGTAAAAATGGATAAAGAAATTGAATCAGGTTCAATTAATCCGCGTGATATTAAAATGAAGCTGGCTCATATGATTACAGAAGAGTATCATGGAAAAGATGGTGCTGATAAAGCACAGGAAGATTTTATTAATGTAGTATCCAACAAGGGAATACCGGACGATATCGAAAGTGTTAAAATAGATGCAGAAGGGATAAACATACTGGATTTACTGGTTAAACTTTCTTTCGTACAAAGTAAGGGCGAAGCTAAACGCCTGATACAGGGCGGCGGGGTAAAACTTGATGGAGAAAAACTTTCGGATATGGCATATACGGTTAAACCGGCTATGGATGTGGTATTACAAGCAGGTAAAAGAAAGTTTGCTAAATTAATATGATATACAACAACGTCTTAGAATTAATCGGGAATACTCCTCTGGTAAAATATAATGACAATATCTGTCTTAAGCTTGAATATTTTAATCCGTCAAGTTCAATTAAAGATAGAGCTGCTTCTTCAATGCTTAAAGAGGCAATGGAACGCGGAGATATAAACAAAGAAACAGTCATTATTGAACCAACAAGCGGTAATACAGGTATCGGGTTAGCTATGTGCTGTGCTGTACTCGGCCTTAGACTTATAATCTGCATGCCGGAGAGCATGTCAATAGAGCGGAGAAAAAATATTGCTGCATATGGTGCAGAACTTGTTTTAACTCCCAAAGAAAGAGGCATGCAGGGCGCAGTTGATAAGGCTGCAGAACTAGCCCAGACTTATTCTAACAGCTTTATACCTATGCAGTTTGCGAATCCGGATAATCCAAAATCTCATAAAAAGACTGCAGCTGAAATTGAAACAGCAGTAGAAGGGCGAGAGGTTGTTATAGCAGCAGGGATAGGAACTGGCGGAACTGCATTTGGTTTGAAAGAATACTTAAAAAATGCAATTGTATTTGGGGTTGAACCGGCAGAAAGCCCGTTGTTTACAAAAGGTCATGCAGGGCCGCACGCTATTCAGGGAATAGGTGCCAATTTCATACCAAAAATTTCTGAAGGAAAGCACTTAGACGGAATACTCACCGTAAAAGGAGAAGATGCGATTGCGCAGGCCCGTGAATTGGCACAAAAACACGGAATTTTCTGCGGAATTTCTGCAGGAGCAAATGTCTGCGCAGCACAAGAACTTACAAAAAAATATCCAGATAAATTAATTGTTGCTATTATTCCTGACAGCGGCGAAAGATATTTGTCTGTTTGGTAGGAGCTATAATGCTTTTTAGAGCTATAAAAAAAATAAAAGAAGATATTAAAGTTATTTACGAAAAAGATCCTGCTGCAAATAATCTTGCAGAGGTACTCTTCTGTTACCCTGGGTTACAGGCATTGATATCACACAGGATTGCGCATAAACTAGCTTATTGGAAAATTCCGTTTATTCCGAGATTAATCTCTTATTGGACAAGAATTTTTACAGGTATTGAAATTCACCCGAAAGCGAGAATTGGAAACCGATTTTTCATAGATCACGGAGAAGGCGTTGTTATCGGAGAAACTACAATTATCGGAGATGATGTGCTTATTTATCAGCAGGTAACATTAGGCGGAACAGGTAATGAACACGGTAAACGCCACCCGACCATAGGCAACAATGTTATCATAGGAGCAGGTGCTAAAATATTAGGCAATATTACAGTAGGAGATAATACAAGAGTAGGCGCCGGCTCAGTTGTTGTTGATGATGTTCCGGAACACTGCACTGTTGTTGGCGTACCGGGCAGGGTTGTTCAGCAAAAATTTATTAATCAGGACGGAATACTAATGCATAACAGAATTCCGGATCCTGTAAAGTGTGAATTGAACAGACTTAAATATGAAATTCAGGAACTAAAAACAGAACTAACTAAAAAGAATTAAGTTTTGTAACAATTTTATTATGCATAAGCAAAAAATTTTATTTTAATTACTTTTTATCCATGTGTAGCAGGAAAGGAATTTGTGTATGTCTATAGATTCAATTAATTTTTCAACAAAAACTCCAGCATTTAAAGGGAACTATAAGCGTACAGAGCAGGGTAATCCTTATTATCACACGAATTCTGCGATGAAAATTGGCGGTACACTTGCTGGTTTATGTGCTCTTGGTACAGCTATAGATCTTGCCGGTAACAATTTTTTTCAAAAAGCTCTAAAAAATTTGCCAGAAGCAGATAAAGACCTGATAAAAATTAATAATAAAACTGCAATTTTAGCTAATGGTTTAGCTGCTCTTGCTATCCATTTAGGCTGTGCAGCTTTTATTGACCATAAAAGAAACGAAAAAGCTAAAGAAACAGCTGACTTTGTAAAAAAAGTCGGAACGAAAAATGCTGTAATGAATAGTGATGAAGTTGCTCTCTCAAATAAAGGCCGAGCCTACTATGACTCTAATACCGGAGCAAAATACGGTGTCTGGTGCGGCACTGGAACTGGTCTAGTAACAGGAATTCTAGGATATGCTAAAGAATTAAAAAAATTAGACAGTAAAACGCCAGATGTAATTAAAACAGCAACTAAAACAGGAGGCGCCATTGGAATAGCAATGGGTATCGGTATTTCTGCACTCGGCGGCTGGTTGTTAGGAAAATGGGCTGACAGCATTGCAAACAACGATGCAAGAAAACATGCATAAGTATTGCTTTTTTTATAAAGTTATATTATAATGTATGGGTAGAGTTGAATTAACTCTGTATTTTTTGATGAATCTCATATTATTTTATTGATAGGATTATTTATTAGTAGTGAAATTTTTTATTTTAATTGGTTAAGAGGCTTTTATTATGTATGTAAACAAGTGCATTAAGTGTGGTGCGGAATTTGAAACGAAAAACCCCAAAAGAGTAATATGTCCTAATTGCTTATACGCTGATAAAGGAACAGAATCTACAGAAGAAAAACCTATGCAGAGCTATAGTTCCTACAGCTCATACTCTACGGAGTCTCGCCCAAGAAGCTATGACAGACCGCAGCAAGGCGGTTACAGAAATAATAATTATTCACGTAATCAGGATGGCGGATATCAGAGAAGGGATAATTACAATAGAGATAATCGTTCACAACAGGGTGGTTATCAAAGAAACAATAACCGTCAGGGCGGATATCAACAGCGCAGACCTGATAATAACAGAGGCGGTTACAGAAATAATTACGCAAGTGCAAGACCTCAGCAGGGACAAAGACGTCCAATGCAGAACAGACGTCCGCAAAAACCAGCTAGACCATTGCTTATCAGCAAAGAACAATTAGAACAAATTGAAGTTCTTTACAAAACAATGCTGCCATTACCAAATCCTGATTGTCACGAAGTAATTGGTGCAAAACTCGGTATTGAACCGCAAAAAGTATTTTTCGGTATAAATTTAGTGCGTCAAAAAATGATGCTTCCTAAGCTTCCGTTCCCAAAACGTAAGCTTGCGATTTCTCCAGACCAGATGATGGCAATTAAAGCATTATATGAACCATTATTGCCGCTTCCTCCAATTGGCTGCCACAAAATTATTGCAGCTCAGTTGAAAATGGATGAATGGAGAGTTCACGTTGGAATTAAGCTTATTCGCGCCCAGCTTGGTTTAGATAGATGGAACGAAGACAGAGCGGATAAGCCGGCTGATTATATGGTTGCAAAACATACTAAACCGTCATCAGAGGAAAAAGTTCCGGTTGCGGTAGAAGCAAAAAAGGCTCCTGAACAAGAAGCCGTAAAACCAGAACCGGAAGCTGAGCCGGAAGTTGAAGAAAAGCCTAAACGAGGAAGAAAACCTAAGAAGAAAGAAGATGAAGAATAATTTTGTTTCTGTAGGTAAAATTCTTAACTTTCATGGCGTTCAGGGTGAGGCAAAGCTGGGATATTCAAAAAACCGTGAAGACTTTTTATCTCACCTCAAAGAAGTTTTTGTGCAACTAAACGGTGAATTTATAAAGCTTGAAATTTCAAGACTTCGTTTTACACCTAAATGTGGAATTATAAAATTTAAGGGAATTGACACTTTAAATGATATTTTAGAGTACAAAAATCAACTTATTTTTGTTACAGAAGATGTTGCAAGAGATTTTCTTGAGGAAGACGAATTTTTGATAGATGAATTAGTCGGACTTGATGTTTTTGACCGAGAGAAAAAAGTCGGTTCGGTTGTCGGCGTATCAAATAACGGGGCAAGTGATTTGTTATCGGTAAAAAATCTTGATAAAAAGATTTGCCTGGTTCCTTTTGTTAAGGCGATTGTGCTCTCAGTAGATATCAAAAACCGCAAAATACAAATCAACAATCTGGAAGGATTACTTTCATGAGATTTGATGTTTTAACGCTGTTTCCAGAATTAATTCAGTCCCATATGGATTTCAGCATAATGAAACGTGCATCGGAGGATGGGATTATTTCTGTAAATACAATTAATCCTCGTGACTTTACACTTGATAAGCACAAAAAAGTTGATGATACTCCATATGGCGGCGGAGCTGGAATGGTTTTAATGCCTCAGCCTTATATTGATTCTTATAATTCTCTAGAAAAAGTTGAGAATAGTATTACTTTAATGATGACACCGCAAGGCGAACCGTTTACAGATAAAATATCAAATGAGCTTGCGAAATACGAGCAGGTTATAATTCTTTGCGGTCATTATGAAGGTTTTGATGAAAGAATTAGAGAAATCATTAAACCAAGAGAAATTTCTATTGGAGATTTTGTATTAACGGGCGGTGAACTACCTGCATTATGTATTATTGATAGTGTTTCCAGAAAGATTGAAGGAACACTCGGCAAAATTGAGTCTGCTCATGATGACAGTTTCGCAGACGGGCTTTTAGAGTATCCGCAATATACCAAACCTCGTGAATATATGGGATATAAAGTTCCTGATGTTCTCTTAAACGGCAATCATAAATTGATTGAAGAATATCGTATGGAACAAAAAATACTCAGAACGAAGTTTAAACGGCCAGATTTGTATGAAAAATTTATTCAGCGAAATAAACTTCCTGAATAACAGCTATAATTCTATTTAAAAAATTTTTATATTTAATTCTGTCAGCAGAACCGGAAAGAACTATATCTGCATAAGCTTTACAAGGTCTTATGTGTACAGCAGCTTTTTCGTTTGCATTCTTATAAATATAATCTGCTGAATCACCTAAATCACGTTCTTTAGCACGTACATAAAAACGTTCTTTCTTGATATCTTCAGCAATATCTACATAAATTTTAAAATTGAACGCGTCTTTCACTTTTTCAGTAAGTGTAAATAAACCTTCTGAAATAATAATTTTAGAAGGTTTAGCTAAAGTATAATTATCATGCCTGATGGCTGTTCCACTCATGTCATATTTAGGAAGATAAGTAATTTTTCCGGACAGTAATTCCTTAATATGTTTACTCATCAATTCTAATTCAAGTGCTTGAGGCACATCTAAATCATAATTTTTTGCAAATTCAGAAAAGCTTCCTGCAGCCTTAACCATTTCTGAACGATCGTAATAATAATCATCTGTATTAACTCTTGTTATTGCATCATCAATATTAAATTCAGCAGCAAATGACTCAATGGTATCAATTAAATCCATAGTAATTGTAGATTTTCCGCTGGCAGTTTCTCCGGCAATACCAATTGATGCAGGCATTTTAATTCTGCCTGACAGGTAAGCTGCAATCTTTTTTATTACAAACGGGGTATAGCTGACAAGAATAGAGCCGCTTGCATTCAATTCAGCTTCAAAAACCTTTTGCAAATATCTCTCTATCTCATCACATAAAGTTGTTGGTTTTGTTACTTGTGAAGTTGCTATGTTCTGTATCATAAATCTTTTTTCTTTCTTTGTACTATTATACACAAATTAAAACAAAAAGAAAGTTTTTTTTGCCTCAAATTTTACAAAATTTAATAATTGTTAAGCATTTTGAAAAATTGTTACATTTGGCGCAAACGTAGTTATAGTGCAGGAAACATTTTTTTTTATTTACCCCTATTTTCCCCTCCTCTCTCAAGTTTTTTAAATTTATGCCGATAATAAAATCAAAGATGTAAATATAGAAGAATATTTAATGGTAAAAATTAACAAAAATCAGTCTGTATACGAAACATTTGTGACAAACAACCCCAAAGTTACTCAACATCGTTTCCAAAATTCAGTTTGGGAAACATCTATCAATGGTGAAATTGAAGATACCGAGCAGGGAGATGCAGGTGATTGCTGGTTATTGACACACATTAACGGACTCAGAGATACAAAATGGGGTAAAAAATTAATTAAAAATGCAATCAAGCCTGATGGTGCCGGCGGTGCTGTTATTACATTTAAGGGAGCAAAAGGCGAACAAAAAGAATTTCATATTTCTGCTAATGAAATCATTAAAGCTAGAGAAAGCGGTATATATTCATCAGGTGACGATGATATGATTGCAATGGAGCTGGCTGTTGAAAAATATTTAATAAAATTTGGTCATCTTTATGAAGATAGAAAACAAGATATAGGAACTGAATCTGGAAAAGCAATTACAGGAAATGGGTTATCCGGCTCTGAATTTGTAGAATTACTATCCGGAAAGCAAACTAATACACACTATGCTCTACCACCGCAGAGCAATTTTATGGACGAGGGTAAAAGAAGTTATAATGAAAAATTAAGGATGTTAACAGAAGTAGAAAAACATCCTGGCGAATATCTGGTGGAAGTGAGCTTTCAGGGAAATTCTATCGATGGAGTTATGCATGGACAACATGCATATCAGGTCAAAAAAGTTATTACAGAAGGCAGTAAGAAATATGCAATTTTAGTTAATCCCTGGAATTCGTCTGAAAATATACAAATGGAATTAGACAAACTGATTTATTACTCTGATTTACTATCCATAACAGAAAATCCAGAAGCAGAACCTAATCCTAACTTGTGTTCTGATTTAGAAAAAGACATAGATTATCTGCAGCTTCTAAGTGATATGTTAAAAGAATTAGCAGAAAAAGCTAGTGATGGGAAAATAAAAGATGCAGACCTGAATAAAGTAAAAAAAACGATTGAAGCAGTTAACTCTGAAAATATCAAAGATTTATTTAGTGATAAAAATACTATCTCTTTTATTATAAACTGCTTTGATTTAATAAAACACGGCTGGGGTAACGGCAAAGAAAAGAAAGAACTTATCGCACCACTGGTGGATGATTATTGTGAATATGCCGCAAAAAAAAGTGTTGAAGAAGATATCATTAAAGATGTTAAGACAGCTTGTTACAAGGAATTAGACGCCCTTTTATATACAGATGAAAAAGTAATCATAGAAAAACTTCAGATATTATTCGACAAAATTAAAGAAAAAGACAATTGGTTACTTAAATTTTTTCATTAGTTTTTACTCATATCTAAGGGCATCAATTGGATTTAAGAGCGAGGCTTTGTATGCAGGATAGTATCCAAAACCAACTCCCACAAGTCCGGAGAACCCGAGAGCCAGAATTATTGAAAACAGTGAAATTGATATTGTCATAGAAGGTGCAATAACCGTTATTAATAAAGACCCCAAAACACCAACAACAACCCCAATTAAACCTCCTATCATAGAAAGCAGGAATGATTCGATTAGGAACTGCCACCTTATATCACTTACCTGAGCACCAATAGCCATTCTTATACCAATCTCTTTTGTTCTCTCAGTAACAGACACAAGCATTATATTCATTATACCAATCCCGCCAACGAGAAGCGAAACAGAAGCGATAGAAGCAAGTAAAATAGCAAAAGTCTGTACGGTAGATTTCATTCTTTCTTGAAACTCTGCAGAATTTCTTATCTCAAAATCCTTTTCCTGATTTTTCCCAAGATTATGCCTTGATGTCAAAATCTCATTAATATCTTCAATTGTTTCATTTAATGTATCAGGGTTTTGTCCCTTAATAACTATTTGACTTACAGTCCCTGGAAAATCTGTTCCAAATACTTTTTTCTGTGCAGTTGTTATTGGTATAAAAATTAAATCATCCTGATCAAAAGGCCCTGACTGTCCCTTGACTTTTAATAATCCTACTACTTTGAAAGGAATATTTCCGACTCTTATAATCTTATTAATAGGATCAACATCGCCAAACAGTTCTTCTGCAACTGTTGAACCAATCAAAGTTACCTTTGCGCTATTTTGCAAATCTTCCGGGATAAAACCTCGCCCCATCTCTATTTCATAATTTTTAATATACAGATAAGCAGGTTGAATTCCATATACTGTTGTAGACCAGTTCTGGTTACCATATGTTAACTGCTGGGTTTGAGAAGACATTGTAGAAATTGCTAAAATTCCACGTGCCATTTTTTTTATAGCAAGAGCATCTTTAGAGGTTAGAGTAGGCTTTGTTCCCATTCCCATATGAACTCCGCCTGATTTTGCAGAAGCTGAACGCACAGTAAGTATATTAGTTCCCATAGCCTCCATATTCTCTGTGACCTTTTTGCTTGCTCCAGAACCAACGGCAAGCATTATTATAACAGCGCTGACACCAATAATAACGCCCAGACTTGTTAAGGCTGACCGCAGCATGTTTACTCTCAATGAGTTAATTGCCATTTTCAGAGTTGATTTAAAATCTAGCACTGCAAATTACTTCTTTTCTACAAATAATGAGTCGCAAATGTTTGTCTGAGGGACGTAATCGTACTCAGGCATAGAGATTTTGTTAATAATTTTTGAACGTTTTTTACGGTAAAGCATATCAATAAAAGCTTCTAACCTTGTTATAAAGCCTGCCTCTCCGGTATGTTCATCAATTGTTAACGAAAGGAGTGGTTTTCCGGCTTCTTTTGCTTTTCGCGTAATTCTTTCAACCATTAAAGAATCCGGTCCGCAGCCAAAAGCATTAAGTGTAACAATACCGTCTATCTTATTATCTTTCAAATAATGTCCGGCAGTACCTGTCATTTCATATTCATTAGCCCAATAACGTTTTTGTCCCAAAGCGGCAATACCTTCTTCCATTTGCTCATCAGTAAGCTGCAGAGAGGTAAAGACTTTTACATCCATTTTTTCAAGCTTTTCAAAAATCTTCATACATGCTCTATCATCATAAATATTGTATCCATGTGAAACAAGCGCTACATTTATCGGAGCGGAATTGGAATTACTTTCAATGAAAACTTTTCCCTGAAGAGCATAGTTCATAGCTTTCTTGTAGCTCATACCGGAACGAACCATTACCAGAAAATTATTATAAACTTTCCATCCTTGTTTTGAAGCAGCTTTAATATCTTCGACTTTAGTAATTCCGAATGGTCTTACAGCTTCTTCTAAGAAAGTATACAACCCGCCATTTTTAGCAGATTTATCAAGTGTTGGTTCTATAATATTAATGTCTGCTTTTATAACATTTCTAACTAAATCAGGAAGTCCTCTGATTTTAGAACAGTTATAAATTTTGGGAGCTACAGACTGCAAAGATGGTACAAAAATATCTTTTACACCTTTAGAAATCAAATTAAGTATATGTCCCAAATAAATTTTAATCGGAAGACATGTTTCTGTTACGACAAGAGCAGAACCGTCAGACATTGTCTGCTTTGTAGTAGGGTCAGATAAAACTATTTTTATACCGAGGCTGGTAAAAAATCCATACCAGAACGGGTAATTATTGTAAAATGACATTCCGCGCGGAATACCGATAACCATTTCTTTTTTCATGAAAAACCTTTTCTTTATAATATACGTACCAGATTTATAATAGCGCGAAATCTTATATTTGTCACGAATGTTTGCCAAATGTTAAGTTGTGATATAATCTCTTTATGAAGATTTTAGGAATTGACCCCGGTATGGCAATTGTCGGCTACGGGCTTATTGAAACAGTAAATGACAGCATTAATCTTTTAACATCAGGTTCAATTCAAACTGATAAGAAGCTTCCAGACTCAAAAAGATTACTTGAAATTTATAACGATTTAACCACAGTTGTCCAAAAGTACCAGCCGGATTGTGCATCTGTAGAAGAACTTTTCTTTTTCAAAAACCAGAAAACAATTATACCTGTTGCAGAAGCGAGAGGTGTTATATTAACAGTTCTAGAAAAACTTAACATACCTACTTACAGTTATACTCCTATACAGGTAAAGCAGGTTCTAACAGGGTATGGAAGAGCAGAAAAAAAAGAAGTCGAACAGATGGTTCGGCTCACACTTCAATCTGATAAGCTTCCTAAACTAGACGATACTGTTGATGCAATCGCAATTGCCATATGCCATTCCAGGGGGATAATCTAGCTTACACTGCCCAGTAATCCGATAACATTTTGTGCTTT
>ERZ780032.210-NODE-210-length-21357-cov-3.244062_pt1 | contig 21357 bp, 15 predicted proteins | sample MGYA00511856_ERZ780032 | MGnify/ENA primary metagenome ERZ780032 (study PRJEB29588, sample SAMEA2147983) | human gut metagenome | biome: human gut; feature: human-associated habitat; material: faeces | place: Denmark | collected 2008/2010 ...
CCCTTTCGATTTGTTTCCTTATATTTGTTAATACGGTCGGGGGGGGGCAAAACTTTAAGCTTTTTACTTAATTTGTTACATAAATTAACAAAAAGAAAGGGAAACGCTGCACTGCCTTAAATTATCCTGTGAGGTTTAGTTAAAAGATGTGCTTCTACACGTTCTTTTATTGCACCTTGAGGTTCATAGTAAGGAGAAACCGTCATAATCTTTGCAGCTATATCAGGATAATAATATATAAACCTTAATTCACTTGATGTAAGCGGCTTTTGCGTATGAACATTTGCATATCGCGCAAGTTCAAGAATATTTCTTGCTTCATGTTCATCCTTAAATTCAAGTTCGAGATTGTCGTAAACATTTCTGAACCCTTTTATGCCGCCGTATTCACCAGTAGTAATCATTCTGCCTGTTTCGATTATTTCGGGTTCTCCCCTGCCTAATTCTTCAAAATCATATAATTCATAATTTCTTCTGTCTTTTAATGCTCCGTCAGCGTGAATGCCTGATTCATGAGCAAATGCATTATCTCCGACTGCAGGCTGATTTATCGGGATTGGAACTCCAAAAGCATAAGATGTGTATTTGGCAAGTTTCCAGGCTTTACTTAAATCAATGTTCGGATCAATATTGTATTTATTCTTAAACCCAGCAGATTTAAGAATTGCAAGCAGACAGGATACAAGGTCTGCATTTCCTGCGCGTTCTCCCATTCCGTTAATCGCGGTATTAATGTATGCATCTACACCTGCATCAATTGCGGCACGAGCTCCCATAACAGAGCATGCTGCAGCCATTCCAAGATCATTATGAAAATGCATTTCTAACGGCATTTCTGTTTCTTTGGCAATTTTATAAATTCTTTCATAAGTTGTCTGCGGGTCTTCATATCCGAGAGTGTCACAATATCTGAAACGTCTTGCGCCGCATTTTTTTGCTTCTTTAGCATATCTGATAAGAAAATCCAAATCACTTCTTGATGCATCTTCAGCGTTAACGCCTATATCTTCCGCTCCATGTGAAACAGCGCATTCTACAGCTTCACAGGTCATATTTATAATGTCCTGAGGAGTTTTTTTACCTAAGTATTTGCCGTTAATCATCTGCTCTGAGGTCGATTGCGACAAGTTAATGTTTTTTAATTTCGGAACATTTTTAAATGAAAGTTCTACATCGCCCGCAATTCCTCGCATCCAGCCGGAAAGCTTTGTTTTTGTGATTACACCGAGATCGACAAGCTCAAGATTGCCGTTGAGGTAATTTATCTCGTGTTTTGTTGTCGGAAATCCAAACTCTGATTGCGTTATTCCCATATCATCAAGCATAAGATTGATAATAGTTTTTTGAAGTTTTGCAAGACCTAAACGCGAGGTTTGCACCCCATCCCTGTTTGTAACATCAACGAAATAAATTTTGTTTTCTCTCATTTTAACCCCTCAAAATATGGTACACATATATGTTTTTATTTATAAATAACTTGCATTTTTAAATTAAATTATTTACAATGTTTAGTATGGAACCTTTTATGAGTTCTGTCAAGCGTCTTTATAAAAATATTATATTATGAATAATACTAAGCAACTGGAAAAAAAGATTAATAAAGAATATAAAACAGGTAATGTTAAAAATGCCATTGAACTTTGCCAGATAGGTTTGCAGGATGACCCTACAAATGCTGATTTGCATATTCGTTTAGGAGATTTATATCTTGCATGGCACTTGGATATTTACAATTCCTGCCAGTATATTGATGAAGCAATAACCGAATACCAGAGAGCTCTGGAAACTTATATTGATTCTGCCGAAATTTATTTTAAAATAGGACAGGCGCATTATTTTAAAGGAGATTTGGATAAAGCCGTGAATTATCTTGATACGGCAATTTCTAAAAATCCTAAGTTAGGCAAAGCATATTATCTTTTGGCTGAAACTTATACCAAAAAAGCAAGATTTTTAGATGCTTCAATGAATGCAAAAATGGCAGTCAAAGCCATGCCGTTTGCAAATTCATGTGCTCACTTTTTATTATCAAATCTATATAATGTTTCTTCTGCAAGAAGTTTTAAAAACTTTTTATTGTCAAAATTTGAATTTTTACTTTCAATTCTGACACTGCCTTTTGACAAAATCGCTATTAACAATGTGGCAAGAACGTTATCTTATGCTAAGTTTTTCCCGATACTGGTAAAAGGTGCTTTTCAGGTTCAGACAAATAAGTTGAATGATGCACTTGAAACTTATTCAGAGGCTGTTGAAAAAGCTCCGGGGTTTGTTCCGCTCTATTGTCTGTTAGGAGATATTTACAGATCACTCGGACAATTTGAAGATGCCGTTACAGAATACAAAATGGCAATATGGCTTGACACCCTTAATATTCCCGCTTACAGACATTTGTGCCAGGCTTATGAAGAACAGGGGGATTATGACAGTGCCGTTGAAGTTTATGAAAAACTAATTCAAATTATGCCTAACATGCCTGATGTGCATTCCAATCTTGCAAATATTCTCTATGTTAAAGGTGATATTGACGGCGCAATTTCTCATTTTCAAACAGCTGTAACTCTTAATCCTAAAAAGCAGTGGACAAGCATTATTAATCAGACATTAGGTTTTGTATATCAAGAATCAAAGCAGGATTTAAATGCTGCTATAAGCTCTTACCAGAGTGCTTATCTGTTAACACCGAAAGATATTGATATATACGTAAATCTTGGCAGCGCATTTTATGATAAAGAAGATATTGAAAATGCTTTACAGGTTTACAGAAACGCGTTGGATCTTGATCCTGAAAATGCAAAAATTCACTGTAACTTGGGCTTCCTATACTGGGGGAAAGGCGATATCGACGAGGCTTTAAAAGAGTATGAACTTGCAATTAAGTATGACAAAAATTATGACATTGCATATAATAATATGGGTGTCATTTATCTTGATGATTTAGGACGGGTAAAACAGGCTATAGACTTATTTAAAAAATCCGTTGAGTGTAATCCTAATTATGCACTGGCTCATTTTAATCTGGCACGCGCGATATCAATTACCGGTGATAAAATAGAAGCTGCAAAACTTTATCAGGTTGCTCAGGACATTAACAAAATTACTAATGAAATAGATCCTCAGGATATCTTAGACAAAATCAATGCCTTGTTTAATTAATATTCTGTACACTACTTTAAACAATATTTACGGCTTCTTTGAACATTTTTATCGGAAGCATAAGCCCGAAGGTCGCGCCTTTGCCAATTTCTGATTGTACAAATACTTTTCCGCCATGATATTTTTCTATTGTCTGTTTAACTAAATGTAACCCCAGACCGGTTCCTTTAATTGTATGAATATTATTTTCCACTCTATAAAATCTGTCAAAAATCTTTTTCTGATGTTCCGGAGCAATACCGCATCCCTGATCAGAAACCGTGATTACTGCATTATCTCCGTCTTTTTTCAACTCGACTTTAATTTCTCCGTTATCAGGAGAATATTTTATTGCATTTGATAAAAGGTTGGTTAAAGCTCTTTCTATACCGTCGTAGTTAAACATAAATTCCGGAATATCCGCTTCTTTATTTACCGATATTGTAAGATTATGTTCTTTTGTCAATGCCTGTACCTGAGTAACACATGTGTCTACAACTTCATAAATACTGTTAAGCGATTTTTCCATTTGCGCATTTGCTTCCATTCTTGAAAAATCGAGAATATCATTAACCATTCCGTTAAGCCTTATAATTTCCTGGTTAATTGTGCCGATAAATTCTTTTTGTGTTTCGTAATCGAATTCGTTTCCGTAGTTGTAAAGAGTATCAATATAGCTTCTTAGTACAGTCACAGGTGTTCTTAATTCATGAGAAACATTTGAAATAAATGTCGAACGCATTGCATCCATTTCTGCCTCTTTTGTCATATCAATCAGTACAATTATATAGCCTACATAATCTTTATTTCTGGTAAACATAGGTGAAATTATCGACTTTATAACGCGCTTATCAACTTGAATATTAAATTCAAGCGGTTTATTTTCCATAACTTCAATCGGAGTATCTTTAAATTCTTCTATTTTGTCTTTAAAGCAATAATTTCCTTCCGTGTCAACATATTGTTGTATCTTTGTATTAAGCATCTGATTTTCGTCAAGTTCCAGAAGCTTATGAGCATGGTTATTAATAAGTACAATATTATCGTTATTGTCACAAACAACAACTCCGTTAGCAATACTCATTAAAACGGCTTCAAGTTTATTTTTTTCGAGTGTAAGCTGTTCGATATTCTGTTCTTCATATAGGTGAAGCCTGTTAGACATGTTGTTAAATGCGTTAAAAAGCTCTTTGACTTCGGAGCTTACATCTTTATCCCGAATTGTATAGCCGAATTCTCCCGTTGAAATTTTTTGAACGCCTTTTTGGAGAATTCTTAATTCTCTTGTAATGAGATAGGTATTAATTAGTATTACAAAAGCAAATACGACCCATGCAACGGTAAAAACAAACATCAATGATACTCTTGTGGTTGAAGATATCTGATTTATAATGTTTCCTGACAGTCCTACCGTAACGGAACCAGTGCTAATTCCGTTTTCGGAAATCATTGGTGAACTTACTATGATATTCGGACTTTTGGGTTTAACAGCAGAATCCCCGTTTGCCTTATAAAGCAATTTTCCGTTTGCGTCACGAAATTCAATAAAAACAATATCACTATGTGATTCGACAATAGTATCGGCATGAGCTTTTAATGTGTCATAAGATGTTTCTGCAAGTTCTGCACATTCAATTGCCAGAGCTTTTGAAACTATCTGCCCGAAATTCTGATATCCTTCGTTTAAATTTTTTTGTATGTTGAAAATAGCAAAAACAGCAATTGCTACAATTAAAATGGTACTTAATAAAAGTCCTGATATTATCAACCTGTTTTGCGTTGTTAGGCTAACTTGTCTGTTATTCATAATTATAATTATAACACTTTCAATATATTCGGGCAAGTTGAAAATATCCTTCAAATATGCTACAATTATTTCGAAAGGGAAAGGCATTATCATGAAAAATTTGACAGGTTCTCAAATTTCGGGGGGGGGGCATTTTTTAGCGGATAGCAAGTGTTTAGGGCCGCTGGGTGAAACTGTATGTAAAGATAAAACTTTTTATATTATTGCTTATAATGGAGGAATAGGCGGATTATTCGCAATTTATTATCAAATTTTGTGGCATATAATTTACGCTTTTGATAACGGTTATATTCCTGTTGTAGATATGCAGCATTACTATAACCAGTATTTTAAAGATAACAGAATTTATAAAGATAATTCCTGGGAGTACTACTTTAAACAACCATGTAATATTTCTTTAAATGATTTAACAGAGGACTGTAATATAATAATTTCAAAAGATGATGATATTAATGAAGGTTTGTCATTCGAATCTTTTTTGAGAGATATAGATGAAAGCAGAAAAAAATATAAAAAATATTTTAATGTTATTAAATTTCAAGATGAAATTGAAGCATATTTGAATAAATGCTGTGAAGAAATTACCGGCGGGGATTATAATATACTTGGAATTTTATGTCGGGGGACAGATTATGTTAAAAATCATCCTTACGCACATCCTGTTCAACCGAAAACTGAAGATGTTATAAAAAAAGCAAAAGAATTAATTAAAAGATTTAATTATAAAAGAATCTGGCTAGCTACAGAAGATTTAGAAATATATAATATGTTTAAAAAAGAGTTTGGGGATTTAATTATTGAAAACAAACAGTACAAATTTGGGAATACTGATAATCAGTGGCTTGCGGATATTAAAGTGCACAGAGAAAATCATAATTATAAACTGGGGAAAGAATATCTTTTAACTATATATATTTTATCAAAATGCAAGTATATTATAGGAGGACGCACTGCCGGTATTGCGGGCTCCTGGCTGTTATCAAACGGTTTTGCAAATCAGAAATATGTATATATTTGGAATTTGGGATTATATAATTATTATACCCGTCCTCTTGAATATTCAAATATTTTTGAAAAAATATTTTCTGTTAAAAAATGCAGATTTGAAAACAAAAAATACTTATTTGTTACTATATGCGGTTTAAAAGTAAAAATTTTAAGAGAAATTGTTGAAAGCTATGATAAAGAATATTACAATCCTTCAATATAGAATAAACTAAATCTATTAGTTTATCATGTATAATAATCTTAAATTAAACTTCAGTAATATTTGCAAGATTAAATCTTATCACTTTAGATAAATCTTCAAGCTTCATTTCTACCTGATAGCCGATTTTTCCGGCACTAAATATTATTGTGTCAAAATTTTCGGCTGTTGTGTCAATTGTTGTTGTAAAAAATTTTTTCATTCCTATAGGAGAACAACCGCCGTGTATGTAGCCTGTTAACGGCAGAAGATCTTTGGATTTAAGCATTTCAACAGATTTTTCTCCTACACTTTTTGCAGCTTTTTTCAAATCAAGCTCCTGTGCGACAGGCACCATAAATACATAATGCTTATTAGATTTTCCGACAGTTACAAGAGTCTTGAATACTCTGTCAGGATTTTGATTTAAAACAGCAGCAACCTCAATTCCGCTGACTGCCTGAGTGTCAACATAGCAATAGTGATTATATTTTATTTTGAGCCTGTCAAGCTCTCTCATAACATTTGTTTTATGTTCCATATCAACCGCGTGCACATATAGTTCTTGCAACGTGGACACCTGAAGCTGATGCTTGAATTAATCCTCTGGTTACACCTGCACCGTCGCCGATTGCAAAAAGATTTTTAACGCCTTCTGTTTCAAGTTCGTTTGTTAATTTTACCCTTGCTGAGTAGAACTTAACTTCAATACCGTAAAGTAAAGTATATCTTGAAGCTGTTCCGGGACAAATTTTGTCAAGTGCTTGAAGCATTTCTATGATGCTTGTCATTTGTCTGTATGGAATTACAAGACTTAAATCCCCTGGTGTTGCACAGGTTAAAGTCGGTTTTATTATGCTTGATTTAATCCTTTCCGGAGTTGATCTTCTTCCGTCAAGTAAATCTCCGAAACGCTGTACAAGAATACCTCCGCCAAGCATATTTGCCAATCTTGCAATATGCTGTCCGTACTGGATAGGTTCTTTAAACGGTTCTGTAAATTTTTCACTTACAAGTAAGGCAAAATTTGTATTATTAGTTGTCTTTTCAGCATAGCTGTGACCGTTTACGGTTGAAATTCCGTTGTAATTTTCCTGAACAACTTCGCCATTCGGATTCATGCAGAATGTTCTGACTTCATCGCCGAATGTTGGAGAATTATATATAAGTTTTGATTCATATAATTTATCCGTTAAAGGTTCAAATACGGGAGCCGGAAGTTCTACTCTTACACCCACATCAACAGCATTGTTTACCATACCTATTTTATGTTCCGCAAATTCGTGTGTAAGCCAATCTGCGCCTTCTCTGCCGGGAGCTACGATTGTATATTCAGCATTAATTGTATCGCCGTTATCAAGTTTAATTCCCTTCACCTGTTCGCATTCAACTATTAATGACTGAGCTGAAACGTTATTGAGAATGGTAATTCTGTCATTGAGATAATCCTGCATATTTTTTAATACGTCAAGGCTTCTTTCTGTCCCGAGGTGTCTTACCGGAGAATGCACAAGTTTCAGCTCTGCAAGAACAGCCTGTCTTTCAAGTTCCTGAAATACTTTCATGTCAGTGCCGAAAACTTCATCTGTAGCTCCGAAGTCTAAGTAAAGACTATCTGAATATGCAATTAAATCTTCTACTTTTTTTCTGTCCATATAATCGACGAGATGACCGCCGACATCCGGAGTAAGAGTTAATTTCCCGTCAGAAAATGCTCCTGCGCCGCCCCATCCGCAGAGCAAACCGCATCTTTTGCATGACGGGCATTTTTCGTAGCCTTCTCTAAGCAGGCATTTTCTGTTTTCAATTTTTTGCCCTTTTTCTATTAATACAACTTTCCAATCAGGTTTTAATTTAGTTATTTCCAAAGCTGCAAAAATACCTGCCGGACCTGCTCCGATAATAGCTACATTATACATTTCATATCTCCATATCTTTATTTTACCAAACCAATTAACTATATATTAAACATAATCTTTTTTAAAGCGTTTGTGAAGAATTTGTTAAACTTTAGCTTCAGAAAAAGTTATATTATCAAGAAACATTTTAAAATTGCTTTGTGCATATTTGCCGTTACTTGACATGTGTATATTTAATTCAACCTGTTTTCCTGTTTTTTGTTTTGTTATGATATCAAAAGTTTCTCTTATCCTGAGTTTTGTTGAACGGATAAAATTAGCTATAGTAAAGCCGTAATTTCTTTTTGCGACTTGCAAATCAAAACTGTTAGCAATTTTTCTTGCTTTGCACGCCTGTTGTTCTTGTCCTACTGCTTTACCCAGTTCTTTTAATTTGTTAGCCTGATCACCGGTAAATAAATAACTGCGTGTATTATCTGCTATGCATCTGAAATAGTCTGAGGGCTGCATATTTTTTTTATTCCATTGTTTCGGGTATCCGTTGAGACCATATTCGAACTTATAATCAGGATCAAATTTTGCAAATTCTTTTATAATATTAATTTTTTTTGCATCATTTTTAGCAGGGCCTGTAAGCGTTGCAGACAACTGCCGACATGCTGCCCTTATATTTTTTTGATTAAATGTTTCCATCCCGTCAACGAATACGCGCACGGGAACTACGCTTGTAAACGAAGCTTTGTTGTTTAATCTTTTATCAAATGCAGAAATCATAGTATAGTAAAACAGCTGAAAATAATTTTTTGCTAGTTATCCTCATTATATTTTAATAAAGTACCCTTAAATGGTTTTTTATTGGTTAATTTTGCGTGTTTAATATTCATTATAAGTTCTTTTGCTTCATCGCTGTTATAAAGTTCCTTTGCTTCACGTGCGAATTTTAAAGCGGTATCGTAATCCCCTTTATTCATATACATAACGGAAAGATTATACGACACCATATATTTTTCATTATTGGACTTCGCAAGTTCATATGCTTTTTGCATTGCTTTCAATGCCTCTTTATTTTTATTCAGTTCTGCGTATGCAATACCCATATCAATATATCCGCCTGCAATATCAGGAGCATTTTTTATGTAATTTTGAGCTTCTTTTAATTTTCGTGATGAAATTTCTGCAGATGTGCCGAGAATTATAGGGGCGTATATTAAACCTTTTTTATTCAATTCATTTAACGGTGTGTTGGTAATATCAGGTAAAAGCTTATACAGCAATCTTATTGTATTTATATCTTTTGAGGAAAGATACTGGAAAGAACTTCTGTACGGTGCATAAAAACTGCTGTCGTTATCAGCAGTCATATACATTAAATCCTCGGTACTGTAACTGTGCCCCATTATTCCGAGGGCATGACCAATTTCATGCAATATGGTATTATAAAGTTCTTTATCTGAAAAGTAATTTCCGAAAGGATCATTTGTGTATAAAACAATAGTCATGTCATAAAGTGTCGGTCCTTTGTAATTTGGCGTTGTAAAACCTACTACATATCTGCAGGTTTGTCCGCTGCACATGTCTTCCGGGGGGGGGGCGATCCTCACCAGAATATCTGCAGTCTCAATCGAATTTGTCATTTCAAATGTTATAAATCCTGTTGCAGCCTGCCACTGGCTGAACGCTCTTACAATTTCGGTTCTGTAATAAGAGGGAAGGTTTTTATTATCACTTGCATCTACAATTGCAACTTTTAACGGAAATTTTGTTTTATCCCAACGTATAATCCCTTTATCAAGCGGAACCTGCTCAATGTAATTATCACCGAAATATGATATTATACTATTTCTGAATTCCGTAATTCTTCGTTCGGCAATCTGTTGTGCGCTGTCCTGCTGAGTTCCCGAGGCAATTTCAAAAAGTTCCTTTTGCACAGTAGTTGTAAGTGACAGATGCATTAATGTCTTTACATAATAATATCTGTAGTCTTTATTATGCTGATTAAAAAAGTAAGCATTTTTGAAATTTTTACGTGCTTTTACATAATCCTGTTTTTTGTAATAATTCTGCCCCTGCCAGCAGTAATATGAAGGCATAAGTTTGAATACAATACCGAAGATTATTGCAAATGTACATATAAGTATAGTTAATATTCTATCGCTATTGTTTTCTTGTGTCATTATCTTTTATCCCTTTATCAATTTCTAAAATTTTCGCAAGGGACCGCGTGTCGCCTTTTAATTTAAAATATTCCGCAAATTTTGGTGTTGTTTTAAGATTAAAGCTTCTGCCGTTTTTGTCGCGTGTTTTTGCAACAAGTCCTTTATCAACAAGTTCTTTTATATGGTCGTATGCGGAAGATCCGCGAAGTTCGATTAATGCTGTCTGCCTGAGAGGTTCTTTCAATGCAATAACAGATAAAGTTCTTAATGCAGCAGGTTTTAAATCCACAGGGCACAACAATTCTACTAAATCCATGTAATCTTCTTTAACCTGCAATATATAGCCGTTCTCGTCGTCAATCTCTAATGCTCCGCCACGAGCAGAGTAATCCATTATAAGTTCTAATATAGCATCTTCAATTATTTCTTTTTCTTCTCCCAGAATTACTGCAATTTCTTCTAAGGAAACCGCTCTGGCTGTTATAAATAAAACAGCCTCAATTCTGGATTTCAACTGTTCCATTTTCATATTTATCTTTACCTTTTACAACATATAAATCTGAGTAAAACTCTTCTTGTGTAAGTTCATAATCCGTTTCTGCAGTAAGAAATAATAAAGCAATATAAGCACTTATTTTATCCATACCAAGCAGTGTCAATTCGTTTAATTCAATCTTGTCGTTTTTTTCAAAAATCTGTCCTAAATTTTCTTTTAATGTAAGAACGCATGTTTCAATATATTCTTCATGAGCAAGATTAACAATATCATCAGGTGTTAACTTTGAATATGACTGAACACGTCTTTTAGCACGTTCATGCGCGCTTTTTAAAGACTGCTTTTGTTCCAGTTTTTCATAGAATTCTAACTGTCTGATCAAATCTTTCAATGTAACAACGCGGTTATGATTTAATCTGACACTTGTACGTCGTTGAAGAACTTCATCAATAGAAATTACATTATTTGTAGGTACATAATCGTCTTCGCCGTAATCAACAATAAAACCGTCATCATCATATTGAACGTCGGGTTCCTGTGTATCAAACTGCATTATGTCAATGCCTTCAAGAACATTGGATTTAAGCTTCAAAAGTACGGCGGCAAACAAAAATGTTCTGCCCGTAACCCTTAAATTCTGGGATTTCATCTGCACCATATGCGCAAGATATTTATCAGTAACGTCGACAATATCAATGTTCCAGGGATCGATTTTACCTGCTTTTGCCATATCGACAAGAATTCCTATGCCCTCACTTTTGGGCTTGCCGTCTTTTGATAAGCCTAAATCAGGTAAATCTAAATTATAATTTAATGCTGCCTCTGTACTCATATCCTGATTATTCGTCCCTTAGTTTTATACCTGTAACCTTAGTAATCCCCTTTTCTTTCTGGGTAACTCCTAAAGTCCTGTTAGCTGATTCTATCATAGGTTTTCTGTGACTAACTACTATAAATTGCGTATCTTTTGACTGGTTCTGCACCATTTGGGCGATACGTTCAACGTTCATTGTGTCCAAACTTGCGTCAACTTCGTCAAATGCGTAGAACGGTGACGGCATATAACGTTGAATTGCAAATACAAATGCAAGTGCTGTTAATGATTTTTCACCGCCCGACATACTTTCCAGCCTTTGAAGCTTTTTATCACGGGGCTGGGCTTCTATTGTCATTCCTCCTGATAAGGGATCATCCGGACATTCAAGCTTAAGCTCCCCTTCACCTTCAGAAAGCTGATGGAATACTTCTTTAAAGTTTTCGTTTATGTGGTTGTATGTTTTCATAAACGTTTCTTTTTTTAGCTGCTCATATCCCTGCATTCTGTCTAAAATTTCTTTTCTCTCTTTGGAAAGAGTTTCAATTTGCTGTTTAAGTTCGCTCTGGCGCGCAAGAACTTCTTCATAAGCCGCTAATGCTCTCATGTTTACATCACCGAGCTCTGCCATGCGTTTTTCAAGACGCTGAATTTTTGAAGTAATTTCATCAATTGAAATTTCAACGGGTTCAAGTTTATTAATATCTTCGCCTGCATCTTCAAGGTCTTTTTTAGCGGTTTCAAGCTGAGGTTCAAGCTCGCGTCTGCGTGCTTTAAAAGATTCAATCTGTTCCGCAATTCTTTCAATATCAGCAACTCTTATATGCTTTTGTTTTTCGAGTTCAATTAAATCGGCATTTATTTCATCGCGTTCTTTAAGAAGTTTTCCGAGCTTTTCTTCAATCTGAACAATTTGCTCGTGAAGTTCTTCCATTTTTTTATTTAATTCAACAATATCGTTTTTGTAACGTGTTTTATCTTCTTCAAGTTTAACGTTATTATGTTCGATGCTTGTAATTTCTTCTTCTTTGGTTTCGATTAAGTTCAGGTGGAATGCTATCTGCCGGTTAAGTTCGTTTTTGTCGCCGTCGGCACTCATAAGTTTAGCTTGAAGTCTTTTAATTTCTGATTCAACACCTTCTGTTTTTTCTTTGAGGTCTTTTAAATCTTTGTCATTAATAAGTTTTTCAACTTCTTCGATTTCTTCCTGACAGATTGCCATATCATCATAAATTTTGACATTCTGTTCTTCTAGTTTATCTAATTTTTTGTTTAATTCGGCAATTTTAGGCTCGGTCTGAGCAATAAAATCAGCTTTTTCTTTCAAAATATTTTCGCTGTTTTCATAATTTCTGTTCATGTTGTCGAGTTCAACCTTTGACTTTGAAAACTCGCTCATTGAATCGGAATATTTTGTTCTGACATCTTCAAGTTTGGCTTCCAGAGAAGATTTTTTATTTTCTAACGAGCCTAATTTCTGTTCCATTTCTTTAAGTCTGTCTTTAAACTTATTAAGTTCGTCATCATCATTCTGGCTGAAGCTTAAACCGGTTCTTAATCTTGTTCCGCCCGTCATAGAGCCTGATTTTTCCAGAAGGTCGCCCTGTAAAGTTACCATTCTGTATTTGCCGATAAGCTTTTTGGCGCATTCAATATCTTCGACAACAATAGTGTCGCCTACAGCATAGAAAAATGCATCAATATATTCATCGTCAAAATCCACAAGGTTAATAGCAAAATCAATTACGCCTTTGTCTTTGGGCAGCTGCAAGCGCGAAGGAGCTTTTTTAATCTTATTCAGCGGAATAAATGTTGCTCTGCCCGCATTTGAGGATTTCAAAAGTTCAATTGCAACAGATGCGACATGTTCATCATCTACTACAACATGCGCCATTCTTCCTCCGAATGCAACTTCCATGGCAACCGCATATTCTTTATCAACTGTTCCAAGCTGTGCAAGAGGTGCATGAACTCCTCTTAATTTTGCATTCATAATTGTATCAATTGCACGTCCGAAGTTTGCATCTTCCGCAGCCTGTTTTTTAGCTTCCATTGCGGAAATTTTTCTGTATGCCATTTGAATGTTATAATTCAAATCGTTAATTTCATTTTTTGTGGTATCGAGGTCATGGAGTGTGTTTTGCTGAATAATCTTAAAATCGCCCATTTCTTTTTGAAGCTGTTCCACAAGAGTTTTTTTCAAATCCTGATTAGAAGCAAAATTTGATTTCATCTCGTTTAATTCTTCAAGTTTGGCTTTTGCGTCTTCTAAATCTCTTTGAAGATTTTTCAATTCGCTTTCTAATGGTAGTTTGGTCTGAATAAGCTTTGTTTCTTCGTCTTTTAAATCCTCAAGCTGTTTTCTGAGGCGGTTTCTTTTTTCAATATGCTGGTCAGCCGTAGCATTAAGACCTGTCATATCTTCAAGAATTTTCTTTAATTCGGCTTCGCGTTCGGTAATATTGGTTTTGATGAGTGCAATTTCATCATCTTTAAGCTGAATTTTAAGCTTAAAATCTTCTATTTTCTTTTTAAATCCTTCAATACCGTTTTTTGCATTTTCAATTGAGCGCAGACCGTCATGAATTTGTTTGTCAGCATAATTTGACGCATTATTTTTACGATCAATTTCACCTTTTATAGTTTCTTCCTGCTTCTTTAATTCAATTTGCTGTGCTTCGCCTTTTTCTTTTACAAGTTCAGAAATTTCATGATACTTATGCTTAATAAGTGTCAATCTTTCGTCAAGGTCTTTATTTTTAACTTCTTCTTCTTTTTTCTTTTTGGTGAATTCTAAAATATTTTCATGGGCTTTTTCGAGATTTCTTTTAATATCAAAGAAGCGGACTTTATTAATCTGACTTTCAAGCCCCTGTTTTTCTTCTCTCAATTTCTGGTATTTTAAGGCAACTTCGCGTTCTTCTTTCAGCTGTTCAAGTCTGTTATCGACTTCATTTAAAATTACCGTTGAGCGTTCTACGCGCTGTTCAACTGTTTCAAGCTCATTTGTCGCCTGTTCTATTCTTCTGTCAAAATCTGCAATTCCTGCGATTTCGTCAATAATTTTACGGCGGTTTTTGGGCGAGCAGTTTGTAATCCCCATAACATCGCCCTGCATCATTACGTTATAGCTGTTCGGGGTTACGTTATATTTTTCAAGAATTGCATGGACATTCGTAAGAGTTGTTACACTGTCGTTTATGTAATATGTACTTGCATAACCCTGAGAAGTCTTGCGGATTTTTCTTCCGATTGTTAAATCTTCGCCGTTTTCGGTTTCTCCGAACGTAACTTTAACAAATGCTTCATTTCGTTTTGTGTAGGTAGAAATAAAGTGGGATAAATTTTCAGCACGCAGTTCACTTGCGTTTGCAAGCCCGAGTGCAAAAAGAACACTGTCAATAATATTGCTTTTGCCTGAGCCGTTAGGACCCGAAACCGTAGTAAACCCTTTTAATAAAGGAATTTCGGATTTGTTGGCAAATGATTTAAAATTATCTATTTCCAGTTGTTTTATGTACATAAATTCCTACCAAGTCTTATTATCTATTGAACAACAACTTTTTCAGCATGTCAAAAGATTAAATAAATCTTTACGTTTGCCAATTGCCTTGATTAATGCTATTATTTGCTTATGTTAGATTTTAAGTTGGAGAACGATAAAGAAAGAGCTTATTTTGAACAGGATTTTTCTGACGTTAACGAGCTTTTGCACAGAATAAGAACCTCTCTTGTTGACGGGAGTTCGCTTAGTATAAGCGGCTTAGATTTACCGGTTAATTATGATAGGTCAGAAACGCTTGTTTATATCACTCTTTTTCAATGCGGGCAAAAATTCATACGTTACGGGAGTAAAAGAGCTGATTTAGAAACAACGATTAACCGTAATATAGAAATGCTTCGTAAAAATAAAAGATTCTCTGATTTTTCCGTTACTGATGAGAATTCTTGCAGGATTATGATTGAATGGGTTATTGACCGTAAAAAAGCCTTGTCGAAAAATTTAAATTCCGAAAGATTTGATAATGGAAGATTTGAAATCGGTATTAACGGGTTAGAACTTAGAAAAGACGGTATATCTTATTACTATATGCCGACTGATGCGATTACATTAAGTCATATGGGGCTGCGTGCCGTTTTGCAGACGCTAGTTAAAAAAACTCCTATAGGAAAGCTTACAAACAGTATTTCTGAAAGATTAAATATTCTTGCAGCTTCTAATGATTATGAATATTATCTTTTCAGAAGCCGTGCTTTTGTTTCATATAAAAATGATTGTATTCCCTTATATCGCGGAAACGTCAGATATAAGGAATTCAGCTATGATGTTTTATTTAATCAGGTTATAAAATCCGTAGACTGGATTCTTGAAAATATGTATGATGACGGCAGATTTTTGTATTACTATGATTGCTGTGATGATACTTATAAAGATCATGAACATCCTACCCGTCCCGAACATAATCTTTATTATAACGATTTGCGGCATTGCGGCGGAATTATTGCTCTTATAAGAGCTTATGAACTGACTTCTGATGAAAAATATATCAAAGCCGCTAAAAAAGCTCTTGATTGGAGTATTTCAATTTCAAAAGAACATGATACAAAGCTGGGTAAAGCTTATTATGCTTTTTATAATAGAAAAGCTAAGCTCGGCGGCACAGGTGTTCTTCTTGTTGCAATGATGCAATATCGAAATTTTACGGGTGATAAGTCTTACGACGAATATATAAAAGGTTATACACGTCATATTTTAAGCAGAGTTTATGATAACGGCGAGATTTTAGGTTATTATATTCATCCTCAGTATAATAACGGTGAACCTCTGATTAATATGACCGATGAAGAACGAAAAGAAACATTTTCTTTCTATTATCCCGGAGAAGCACTTCTGGGGCTTGCACTGTTTGCAAATAATTTTTATGATGATGAAAAACTGGTTAAAGAAGTCCGAAAAATAGCTAAAAAAGCACTTGATTGGATTGTTGATGAAAGACCGCATATATATGCGGATTTATTTACAGCGCTTCCCTCTGATGCTTGGTTAATGCAGGCAATAGAGGAGTGGTCTAAAGATAAATCGTTTCAAAAAGATAATTATATAAATTTTGTGTTTACGGATGCGGCAGCAATGGTTGAAAAAACTTATAAGAAAGATGATTCTCCTTATATAGACTATGAAGGCGGGTATTATTATAATTACGGAGATCATTACTTCCCTGACGGTGCGCGCTCTGAAGGGCTTGTTGCAGCATATTACCTTGCAAAATTTCTGGGCAGAGAAAACTTGGCAGATAAACTTCTTAATGCTTGTAAAAAAGCCGCAATGTGCCAATTTCATCTTTTTAATGATAAGATAAATAATTATTCTCATAAAAATTCTTTAAAATCAGCTAATTCAATTCGTTTTAAGGCAACGCGCCAGTGGGTAAGAGTTGATTCAATTCAGCACGTTTCCTGCTTTTTTGCAAGATTATATAAAGCTGAAAAATAAAAAAGACTAACAAGTCCGTTAGTCTAAGGGAAAAAGTAAAAGGAAACAAAAATATAAAACTTTTTAATTAACCGAATGTTTTGAAAGTAGATTCAGTGTTCTTTTCAATAACTTTTTGTACCGCATCCATTTCCGTAGAAATTGCATCTTGTTCAGTATCAAGTTGTTTCAATCTTAATTCTAAGTTTTTATCCTGTGCTTGAGTAATTTCAATTTTGGCATTAATTTCTTGAATAGATTGATCATATTGATACTTATCATATTCATATTGGTTCATTGCATCGTCGTAAGCTGCCTGATCAGTAACAGTGTTTGTTGTAACTGCATAAGTCACTTCATCCTGTTCTCCCGGGTTAAGAGTAATGTTAATAATTCTACCAGTTGCATCCTGTTCCAGTCTTGCAGTCACGCCTTTAACTTCTTCCGTTTTTTGTGCAGAACCAACAGTGTATGCCGGAATATTACTTTGAGAAGATCCTGTATCAGAATAAATCGCCGAATCTAACACATCTTTATTGTAGAAGTATGGGCTCCATGTACCTGTAGTAGTATTTTGTACATATCTTACCATCCAGTCTGCTTCACCATACTGTTTATTTAACATTTGAATATAGTTGTTTTCTTCTTTCAATAAATTTTTTAATTGGTCATCCGAAAGTGTTTTTAAATATTCGTCATTACCTCTGATTTTATTTAAATCTTCTTCGGACATATTATCAATGTCATCATCATCTCTTGTAGTCATTTGTCTGAGTTCTTTTGCGCCAACGTTGTATGTGTAGTTTCCTTCATTACCTTTTCTAGTAACGATAGAAGACCCAGCCGCCACAACCGCAAAATCATCAGTCCAAGATGAGTTGTAGCTGATTAAATAAGTCCCGTCCGGTTGAGCAATCATAGAAGAAATCGAATTGCTTAATGAACCGTCTTCGAAAGTGTAAACCGTTTTAGTATAATCAGAAACCGAAGGAGGAACCGGCACAGACATCCCTAACAAGCTGTTGTAGTAGTTAGCTGATTGATTAGACAACGTCGTTCTTTGTTGGTTAATCTGTTGTCCTTCATATTCAACATTTGTCTTTCTCGCGGTCAGTCCTAAGAACCGAGCTTGAGATGCTGCCATACCCATGACTTGTTCCCTTTCGATTTGTTTCCTTATATTTGTTAATACGGTCGGGGGGGGGGCAAAACTTTAAGCTTTTATACTAATTTGTTACATAAATTAACAATTAAAGCATAAAATAAGGACTTCCTTGTAAAGGAAGTCCTTATATAATATAGATTTCAGTTATCTATTTGATATTTGAGAATGTCCAGGCATCAAATGTCGGAGTTTCAGAAATTTTCATTTCTTTCTTTTCTTCACCTGAGCAAGAATCATTATGAGCAATAGGCTTATACAATCTGTTGTAGTACTCAATTACCATACGGTCTGAATTGAAGTATGCTTCAGATGTTCTGATAGCCTGTCTCATTAAACGAGCCCATTCTGCTTTATTCTCATAGTAAGTAGGAATGATTTCGTTTTCAATTGTGTTCATAATGCTTTCATGATCTTTCCAGTGACGTTCTTCCCAAGGCATTTCGTCATCTAAGCCTGGATATTCAACAGTGTAACCGTTAATACCGTTGAATGTACCTTCAACAGTCCATCCGTCATAGATAGATAAGTGTAAAGCTCCGTTAGCATTTGCAGACATTCCTGAAGTTCCTGATGCTTCGAATGGTCTTAAAGGTGTATTTAACCAGATATCAGAACCACGTTTCAATTTTCCTGACAATTCAAGTTCGTAACCAGGTAATACAACAACGTTTTTCAAGCTGTGCGAACGGTTAAGAAGTTTGTTGAACATTTCTTTACCCATAACATCATCAGGGTGGAATTTACCTGCAAAAATGATTTGAATTTTGTTTGCATCCAAAAGTTTGTTAATTCTGTCTTTATCCATCAAGATTAACCAGGCACGTTTGTAATCGGCAAATCTTCTTGCCCATGTAATAGTTAATACATCAGGGTCAAATCTTTTACCTGCAACGTTTGCAACATATTCAAACAATTCCGCTTTCATTTCACGTTTTACGGCTAATAATTTTTCAGGAGTATCAGCTTCTTTAATTCTGTGATCTTGCCAGTAATGTAGATTTACTGCGTTTGTGATAGCACGGATAGGACATCTGCCTTCTACCCATTCCCACATTTTGTTTGCAACTAAGCCGTGTAACTGTGATACAGCATTTGCAATTCTTGACATTCTTAAAGCTGCAACAGTAAGAGAGAAGTTTTCACCGCCTAATTGAACAGCTGTTTCTCTTGAACATCCTGCAAAGAAGCCGCCTTCCATAAGAGTATCAACCCAGTGAACTTCATTACCTGCAGCAACAGGAGTGTGAGTTGTGAATACGGTTTTCTTTTTAACTTCTTCAAGGTTACCATTGTATTGTCTTAATAATTCAAATGCTGCAGGAAGCGCGTGTCCTTCGTTCATGTGAATTACATCAAAATTGTAACCTACTTGTTGGAGAATTCTTACACCTGCAATACCAAGAACTGTTTCTTGAGCAATTCTTATCTTTTCGTTACCATCGTAAAGCTTATGAGAAATGCTCTTAGCCCAGTCACTGTTGCCATCTATATCTGTTGTTAAAAGATAAACAGGGCAAGCTCCGAATAGTTCGGGTTCAACATAATAAGCTTTAACTTTAACTTTTTCTCCGAAAATTTCTACTTCAGTAGAAACATTTAAATCTTTTAAGAAGTCATAATATTTTCTGATATAAGCAACTTCTACCTGACCATCTTGTGCAATTCTTTGATCGTAATAACCGTATGACCATAGCATAGTTACACCTACCATAGGCATTTGCAGATAGCCTGCAGAAAGCATATGTGAACCTGCTAAAAATCCTAAACCGCCTGAATAAGTTTTTAAAGACTGATCCATTGCGATTTCCATTGAGAAATATGCTACATTTGGTAATGACATATTAACCTTCCTCTTCTTATACTACGTAAACTATTTACCCAAATCTCGGGGTACCACAACAGCATAACACAAAAATTCTACTTTCAAATCCGTTTACAAAAAAAAATTCTACTAATCCTTGAGAATTAGTTATAAGTAGCTATTTTACTCTTAAAAAAACTTAATATTTGACATTTTTAATAACAAAAAATTGAATTTTAGGCTTTAATAATTTTATGCGAATTTTACCTGTTACGGAATTAAGAACCCAAAAAAGAAGCAATAATTCAAATACACATGCAAAAATGAATTATTCGCCTGCTATGACTGCTTTTTATTCAAAGATTAAAAGCGAGAATGTTTATAAAAAAATTCTTAATTATTTTAAGTGCAGTTCTATTCCGGAAGGAATTATCAATAGTAATCAGGATGAAATTACTTTTGTAAGGAAACCGATATTAATGAAAAATGCAAAAGCTGCATTACGTACATTTGTAAAAAATGAGAATTTTAATAAAAAAATTGCAGTAAATAATTCTGACGGTTCGTATGAGCTTTTTTACCGCAAATTTGATCCTGTTTCACATGAAACAAGAATTCATTCTGACACGTATGATTTGAAAAATAAACTTCATCACACGACTGTTTATGATAAAAACGGTTTAAAACTGAGCCAGTATTTTGTGAAAGTGAATAATCCTAAAGATCCGGTTTCTATCAGAAGGAAAGATTTTAATGTTTCGGGAAAAATTATTCATGAAGAAATTAAGTATAAAAATGGTGAAACTACATTTATAGATTATGATTATCTGCGTGACATACAAAAATTTGAAACCGTAAAACCCGACGGAACAAGAGAAATTATTACCAATTCTAAGTACTGTTCGGAAAAACAGCTTATTGATCCTGACGGACAAATAATCTTTGATAATATATTAAATTTTTAATTATTGTACTGCTTTATCCAGAATTTTCCCGAGAGCAATCTTAACATGAGCATAATTTAATCCGCCCTGCATGTAAGCTGTATAAGGTTCTCTCAATGGCCCGTCCGCAGACAGCTCTATTGTTGATCCTTCAATAAATGTTCCGCCTGCCATTATAATTTGATCTTCATATCCCGGTACATATTCCGGTATCGGAGTAACATAACCGTTTATAGGAGAGAGAGCCTGAATTGTTCTGCAAAAATGCTCTAACGGTTCAGCTGACCCAAAGGTAATATTTTGAATTATATCTGTGCGTTTTTCATAATATTTAGGTTCTGAATTAAACCCTATTTCTTCAAATATTTTTGAAGCAAGCACTGCGCCTTTCACTGCATCACAGACTACTGACGGTGCCATAAATAAACCTTGAAAGATTAGTCTGTGCTGGTTAAACATTGCACCGCCTTCCGAACCTATTCCCGGGGCTGTTAAACGATTGGCGCACTTATCAACGTATT
>ERZ780032.241-NODE-241-length-20359-cov-3.242071_pt1 | contig 20359 bp, 22 predicted proteins | sample MGYA00511856_ERZ780032 | MGnify/ENA primary metagenome ERZ780032 (study PRJEB29588, sample SAMEA2147983) | human gut metagenome | biome: human gut; feature: human-associated habitat; material: faeces | place: Denmark | collected 2008/2010 ...
ATTATTTTAAAAATTTTTTCGAATCTCGTCGATGTACTCTTTATATTTCTTTTTCAACACTTTTGGAGCGAGGATTTTGACTGCATAACCCCATTTGAAAAGGTTCCACATAATGTGTTTGTCGCCGCTCGCTTTAAAAGTTACAATCACGCTGCCGTCAGGCTGTTGCTTCATTTTTTGCGTCGGGTGGAAATTATAGTTCAAAACATCTTCCGCAGCCTCGGGAATAAATTTTAGTTTAACATCATAAATCTCACCAAAATAAACGCCAAAAGATTTTTTAGAAAATTCTTGCAAATCGAAACCTTTCGGGTCAAACTTCTCTACCAGAATTTCAATGTTTTTAAGTCTATGTAAAACATAGTTGTATTCGTCCTGACCTTTTGCATTTTCTCTTGCTATCAGGTGAACTTTTTCCCCGTAAATTAAGCCAAGAGGCTCTAAAATCCTGACTTTATCTTTGTATTCAGCCTGAATTTTTCTGTTTTCTTTAATCGCCTGACGGATTACAGAAACAACATTCAAATCAACTTTATAATTCTGTGACTGGCGAACCGCATACCCTTCAGACTGAAGCAGTAACTCTACCTGTGCTTCATCCATTTTTGTATGTTTGTATTTAAGAGCCTTAACTTTTGTCAAAATTTCATCAAGCTCGGTTTGTGACATTTTATCGCAAGCAGGTTTCAAATTTTCCAAAAACGCAATATCTTCATTTGAAAATGAAACCAGTTCATTCAATGAATAATTTGTAAATCCCCAACGTTTGCAGCGTTCATCAGTTGCTATTTCATCAACCTGTGGTAATATAGACAAAACACTATCACGCATTCTTTCTGCCGTTCGTCTGGAAACACCAAAACGTTCCTGAATATCATTCAAAGAAACCCCATTCAATTTTGAAAGCATGAAAATTATCAGATCAATAATATCCGAAACTCTTGAATATCTTGGTTTATCTTCCATATTGAAACTCCTTTTAAAAATATTCTAGCATAAATATACGTCAAATGCGGACATATTTATTCTTTAGCTTTAAAGTTATACTGAGGTTTTAAATGATCAATTATTTCAGCTGCTGGTTCAATCGCTTTTATAATTTCTATACTGTTTTTATATGCCATCGGGGCTTCATCAAGTGTCGCAGTTGAAATACAGCTTGAAAAAATACCTGACATTTGTTTTTTGTATTCCTGCATTGTTAATTGGTTTTTTGCCTGCATTCTTGATAAAGCCCTGCCTGCACCATGTGGAGCAGAATTATTCCAATCTGTATTTCCTTTACCAATGCAAATCAAAGAACCCTCCGCCATATTTAGAGGAATTAGCACTCTTTCTTCTTTATAACAAGAGATTGCACCTTTTCTTATAATTCCATCTTTGCCTATATAATTATGAACTGTTTCAAATTCATCTTCTGCTTTCCAACGCATTCCAACCATAATATCGTGTGCCATAATTTTACGGTTTAATTTTGCATATTCTTGACAATATTCAGCACAATCCAAATATTCCTGTGCATATTTACCTGTTAAAAACGAAAGCTGTTTTAGTTCACCCTCCCCGTAACAATTTTTTGTGATAGCAAGATCTTGATAATAAATTGCCAGTTTTAAACCAATATTTCTTGAGCCGCTATGAATTATCAAATATGTCCCGGTTGAACCTTTTTCTAGAGAAATAAAATGATTTCCACCGCCTAACGAACCGATTTTATTAACATGGTTTACAAAATTATCTTTCAGAATGTCTTTACAAATCTTTTTTGTTTTTTCAATAAATTTTTCCGGTACAAGTTCACTAAATCTTTTCCTTCCGTCCCTGCCAAAAGGGATATTCCTGCGAATAACTTTATCCAGTTTTTCATAATCGTTTGTAATATCGTTATCGCTCAATTTTATAACATGCATTCCGCAAAATTGATCTACTCCTATAATATTTGGAATAATTTCACCGCTTTTCGGCATTTCAGCAGTAAAACCTATTGTACAGCCTTTGCCTTTATGACAGTCAGGCATAATCCTAATTTGACAATCCTTAAATATAGGATGATTACAAACAGCAAGCGTTTGTTCTGTTACATCTGTATCTTCACTTTCTGTAAAAATTTTTGCTGATGTATATTTTCCTTTGATTTCGTACATAATTATTTCCTCAATTTCATTTTTCTAACTATTTGTGCAACAGTTTTTTCGTCTGTGTGTAATCTTTCGGCAACAGCTTTAATCTTAAAATTACATTCTCCCCAGATTTTTCTAAATTCTTCATTTGTAACAGCTGTACCTTCACAACGGCAAATTGAAGGGATTTTGTCTTTGATTGAATATCCCATTGATTCTATAAAAGTCTTAAACTTTCCTAAATCAGTCCATTCACCGTTTTTGCCAGTCCATTTTTTAGTTTCCGATTTGTAAAAATCCGAAATGTACTTCATAATCATCTGCATATTACCGCTGAATACTACTTTGTTTGCTCTGATTAAATATTTCATGTCAAAATTTCCTTATCTGTAATAAGTATAAAATATAAGTACGTCTTATTCGGACGTACTCAATTAACACTCTTTTAAAAGCTTTTTCAAGTTATTGAAAAAAATTGTGTCCTACTCTACCAAAGCTTTTGCTATTTTATAAAAATCTTTCATTCGTTCGGGATTATTATTCAATATTTGTTCAATCTCTGCTTGTAAATTTTCATTATCATTCTGATGTTCAAAATTAAAGACGTCGGAAAAGTTAACACCCAAAACTTGTAAAATCTTTTCTAAGGTCGACATTAACGGATAATTCCTACCTGTGACTATATTACTTAAGGCGGTCGGCTCAATACCAACAAGTTCTGCTAGTTTTTCCTGACTAATATTTTTTTGCTTAATTAGTTCTTTAATCCTTCGTCCCAGAAGCTTTTTCTTATCCATATTCCCACCTTATTTGTAACTTGAATTAAATTAATGGTACAAATAAAGCTTCTAAAACTACATAATTTTATACCGATTTCAAATGATGTAAATCAGTATAAAATAAATTATAATTTAGTTATTCTGAATTTTTTATAAAATTTTCAGTATAAATAAAAAGTAAGTAATGATACTTTTTGTATCATTTGACTTGAAAACGTATGCTACAAGAGCGATGAATAGAATACAACAAAGTTTTAAACTGCGTCCGAATTGGACAGAGTGCGGAGTTAAGATAAAAGTTGAAAGGAAATTAAAATATGGAAAAACATAAAATTTTAAAAGAAATTATCGAATTGAACAAAAAAAATTTTAGAGGTTTAGAAATTACAAAAGATTTTGCTATCAAAGGCGACGAAAATAGTTCGATGATTTTTTCAGGAACCAATGAGCAATATACCAAAAAAGAATGTGCAGAATTTAAAAAATATGAAAATAAATTTGTAGAAACACCATTTAAACACAGATATTATGCATATTATAAAAATAAGAACAATGTATTAACACATAAAGGTATAGTTTATATTATGTTTAACCCAAGCCATGCAATACCTGGAGATGTTGATGATTCAATTAATAATTGTATAAATTTAGCGAAGAAATATGATTATATTGAAATTTTAAACCTTTTTTCACTAAGGAAACCTAGTGGATATAAAAAGACTGAATTATCTGATAGTAATGATATCAATAAAAAATTTATTTTAGATTATTTAGAAAATATAGTCGATAATAAAAATATTGATGTTGTCCTTGCTTGGGGACATGGAAAAGAAAAAGACTACAAAGAAATAATCGATGAAATAAATAACATATTAAAAAATAAAAATAATGTTTTCATAATTGGTGTAGATGCACAAAAAGCAAATACTTACATTCATCATGCAAATTCCCAGATTTGGAATGGTCTTGGCAAAATAGAAGAAGTTGCAAAACTTGTACCATACAACTTAATAGAAGTTTGATACTTTTTGTGTCATGAGCCTTGAAATATCTTGCAACAAGAGCGGTGAATGGAATAAAAGTCTATAATAATCAAAAATAGGAGATAATATAATGGAATTATTGAAAGAGCTTAAAAACCAATTTGATAATTATAAAATCGTAGACCTTCAAGACAGACCAGGTTTTATAGTATTTTCAAAAGAAACCTATACAGCTGATGAAGAAAAACAATTATTTTCTAAATATATAAACAAAAATGAAGAGTGTTTACAAAATTTCAATGTAACCAATGAACCTCATTCACGATATCTATATATAGAAAAAATTGTAAATGATAAAAACGATAAATGTAAAGACAGAAAAGGTATTTTAACATTCGTGATGCTAAATCCATCTTATGCTGGAGATGAAAAATCCGATAAAACAATGGATAAAGCTAGAAAATGGGCTTATACTGTAACTTATAATAAAAATATTGGTTATCAATATTTTGCTGTAATTAACCTTTTTGCATATAGACACCATAAACCTAGCGAATTAAAAAAAATTTTACAAAACAATAAAGAAATCAAAACTAAATTTAAACCTCAAGATAACAATGAATTTATAAAAAAATATTTAGCAAATAATAAGATTTTGAAAGATTTTATTATTGCTTATGGCAAAAATAAAGAATACACAGAATATAAAGAAAATTTATTAAAGTTATTAAAAGAAAACTCTGCCAATTTGATGACTTTCTACATCAATGGAGCACCATTTCATATATCTTGTCGAAAAAAAGTATATGACAACAATCATAAGCTGCATCTATACCCAATAAACATTTATTGATATTTTTTGCGGATGTAAAAAGAGTTATTAATTGAATACAACAAACTTTTAAACTGCGTCCGAATTGGACAGAGTGTGGAGTTAAGATAAAAGTTGAAAGGAAACTTAAAATGAACAAAGAAGAAATTTTTAAGAATATTCCATACATAAAGGTTTATAGACACGACATCACAGATAGTTTTGATTTGTATTTTGGACAAAATAAAAATAACAAAGATAATTGCCGTATAGATGTTAAAGGCTTTGCATATTACAATTGCGAAACCCCTAAAGCCAAATCTGATTGTTACAGATATTATCTTGAACTTGAAATAAGTAATTCCCAAAAGCATAAAACCCTGGTTATTTTAATGCTTAACCCGTCAAATACATTCCCGGAAATGAACGACAAAAAATCAACGGTCGACGGAACTGTTAAAAATGCAGTAAGAATTGCCTATAAAGCAGGATACTCAAAAGTTATTATTTTAAATTCTTTCAACTATATAGACGGAAACAGTTTGACTGCAATAAAATCAACGAAGCAATCTTCGATTGAAATTAACACAAAAATAATATCAAATGTACTAAAAGAACATAAAAATTTGATGATAGCTTGGGGTACAAAAGTGCGTAAAAGAGATAAAAATAGCATTTTAAGCAGCATTTGGGATATAGCTACAGATTTAAAAATATATGCATATGCTTGGAATAAAAATTCAAATTGTCCTTATCATCCGGCAACCAGAGTGGATAATAAGAAAAACGATTTTCCGCTAACTAAATTTTTAACTGGCAAGAGTAATTTACTCGAACTTGCTGTTAAAAAGCAAAATGATAAATTTGATTTAATATTAAAGAGTCAAATTAGGCTGTGTCAAAATTGGCATAGTATGGCTATAAATAAAAAAGGAAAGAAACGTAATGTATTTCTGGAAAATAAAAATTGATAAGAATAAATTGTTAGATGTCAAAGTATATGCTTCTTTTAGTGATACCTTTAATAAAGAAGAATTGAAACAAATTCAAAAATTTTATGATAATAAGGGTAAAAAAATTCATTTTGAAGAAAAAGTTAAAGTTGATGGCATTTGTTATAAAAATCAAACAAAATTAATTGCAAGTTGGTAATCTGAATCTAAAAATTCTGAAAAAGTTTTAGGCTTTATAATGTTTAACCCAAGTTTTGCAAATCCAAAAAGTAGCGATGACACCGCTAGAAATGCTATCAAATTTGCAAATAAAGAAGGATATAATAAAATTATTGTTTTAAACTTATTTCCCATAAGAATTTCCGGAGCAGATTTTGTTTGCAAATATTATACAAAAGAATATTTGAAGAACTATAAGTGTGAAATAAATTTAGATGATTTACCAGAAAAAGTTGTATTGTGTTGGAGAAAATTACCCAAAAATATCCCTTATATAGATTCAATAATAGAAAAACTATGTTCAGAATTACTAAAAACAGACTTAAAGAACAAAAGATTAAATAAAACCTTGTATCAAATAACGGATGAGAATTTTCAAAGACATCTATCCTCTCCATCTGTTAATTCCATAGGAGGAATTGAACAGCTTAAGTTAACAAAGATACAATCAATCTATAAATTTAATAAATAATATTTTCAGATAAACTTGCATAATTCGGAGAAAATGTGGTATAATATCCGTATAATATTCGGAGAAAGCATGAAATATATCTATCAAAATGCAGACTGGCATAGCTTTAGATGGTGCGGAGAAAAAATCCAAAATTTATTATTAGAAATCAAAAAATCGCAAGGATATTTACTTGGTAAAATGGATTCTCTAGGTTTTGATGTCAAGAACAACGCTCTATTACAGGTTTTGACAGAAAACATTATTAAATCATCTGAAATTGAAGGACAAATTTTAGATAAACATTTAGTGCGTTCATCTATTGCAAAACGACTTGGTATAGACATCGGCGGCGAAACACCTGTTTCAAGAGATATTGAGGGCGTCGTAGAAATGATGCTTGATGCCACTCAAAATTATTTTGCAGAAATGACAAAAGACAGACTTATAGGTTGGCATGCTGCACTTTTCCCGACAGGCTACAGTGGAATGTATAAAATTAATGTTGGAAATTACAGAACTGATGAACTTGGACCAATGCAGGTTATTTCAGGTTATGAGGGAAAAGAAAAAATTCATTACGAAGCTCCTACTGCTTCAATTTTAGAAAATGAAATGGATGAATTCCTAAACTATATAAACACAAATAATGAATATGATTCTTTGATAAAAGCCGGCATTGTGCATCTCTGGTTTGTAATTTTGCACCCCTTTGATGACGGCAACGGAAGAATTGCAAGAGCCTTGACGGATATGATTCTTGCAAGAAGTGATGATAGCAAATTCCGTTTTTATTCGATGTCTTCACAAATCCAGAAAAACAGAAAAAGTTATTATGAAATTTTGGAAAAAACTCAAAAAGGCTCAATGGATATAACAAATTGGCTTGTATGGTTTTTAGAAAATCTTCTTATTGCAATTCAATCAAGTGGAGAAATTACCGATAAAGTTTTGCAAAAAGCAGAATTCTGGCAGAAAAATTCTAATTTAGTTTTTAACGAAAGACAAATTAAAGTTCTAAATCGGTTTATGGATAATTTTGAAGGCAATCTTACAACAACAAAGTGGGCGAAAATGTGTAATTGTTCTCAAGATACTGCTTCGCTAGACATTAATGATCTTATTGCTAAAAAAATAATGAAAAAAGTGGGTAAAGGTAGAGCTACGCATTATCTTTTGCGTAAATAACTAAAACCCTACAGAATTCTGCAACTCTTTAGACTTTTTGACCTTAACTTCATCTTCAAGCATCTTGTAAAGTTCGCCTAAATCCGTTATACATAAGAAAGTAGCTTTCTTTTTTACTGTTGCAAAATCTCCAGCGGTTAAACCTTTTATACATACATCCGCATTTTTAATTCCGAAAAAGTGTTCAAATGCAGTGTTCACCTGTTCTTTTGTCATAAAATCAAATTTGATTTTGAATGTAAACCGCCTCAAACTTGCTTCATCAAGCGTGTCAAGCAAATTCGTCGTACATACAAATGGGTATTCGTGAGATTCCATCCACGTCAGCATCTCATTAACCTGCGAAATTTCCCAGTTTCTTACAGCATTACTTCGGTTTTGCAAAAATGAATCTGCCTCATCAAAAATCAGCATTGCTTTTTTAGATTTGGCTTCGGCAAATGCATCTGCAATATTTTGTTCGGTTTCACCGACGTATTTTGAAATCAAATCACTTGCACGTTTCATTATTACTTCAACCCTGAGTTCTTTTGCCAAATATCTTGCATACAAACTTTTTCCGGTTCCGGGTTCGCCATAAAGACATAAGGAAAAATTTAATTTCCCGCAAAATTTTATTTTTGCGGTCAAATCCTTTATATCCAAATCCGTATTTACCAAATTGTCATTATATTCTTTCATTTCAAACTCTTTCTTCTTTTTGACATTTTTCTTTTTTGTTACAACTTTGGCAACATTTTCAACAAAAACCTCAAAATCATCCTGATTACCGTTAATTAATTTGGTGGTTTTAACGGCATTTGTAATCAATGACGGCGGGATTTCGTAATTTTTGTTTAATTCCACAAGTTTTTTGTTATCTATTTTAAATTTGTTTTTGCGAATAACCCGTTTCCAAATATTCAGGCGGATGTCATCTGTCAATTTTTCAAACTCGACAGTATAAGTCATTCTACGCAAAAATGCCGGATCAACATCATAAATATTATTTGTTGTCCAGAAAATCGGAATAGGTGTTTCTTCAATTAAGTTATTCAAATAAGCCTTTGATGCACTACCAAATTCCGTAAATCCTCTGTTCATAACATCTTCGGCTTCATCAAAAAGCAAACAGGAGTTTGTCGATTTTGAAAGGATTGTTTGTTTTGATGATAAATCACTCAGGCGGTCTTTTCGAGTAGCTTCTTTATCCATAAATTCAGCAGATACTGAATACATATCGCATTTAGCCTTGTTTGCGATAAGTTTTGCAAACTGGGTTTTGCCTGTGCCAACTGTGCCGTAAAGCAAAATATTTATGCCTTTGGAGTGGTTTTGAAGAGCAGAAGTCAGAATACTTAAAGCAATATCCCGCTCTTTATTCAAATGTTCAAAATCTTTCCAACAAAGCTCTGATTTTTGATTTTTCCCAAGCAGAAAATTTTTTATTTGAGTTTCGTTTTTAAGTTTGATATTCCAAAATGTTTCAAGAATTTTACTATTCAAAACGAATTCACTATCACTATATTTTTGCTTTATAAGCACACCCTTTTTAAATAATTCTTTCTTTATTTGATTTATTTCCCAAATTTTTAATTCCAAAATCTGAATTCCAAAGATTGCGAACTTTTCTCCTTTAAAATTAATGTCAAAAAAAGAAGAAATGTTATCAATGTATGAGTTTATATTTTTTAGTATATAGTAAACTAAAAACTCATATTCAAATTTATTTAATCCGTATAAATTTGATATAAGATTAATTTTACTTTCGATTAGAGATTTTTTGTGTTTTAGAGTATTTATTTTTGTAATCAAAACTTGTTTTAATTTATTTTTAAATATACGTTCTTTTTTATAATCAAATCCCGGGTAAAATTTAGGATAATCTTTTTTAGCTAAATGTAATACAAAAATTATTTTTTCATAATAATAATCAAATCCATTATTATATATATCTATATAATCAATTAATTTTACCAGATATCTGCATAACATAATTTTTTCAAAAGTTGAGATATAGTTGTATCCATCAATTTTATTACGCATTTTTTCCCAATCCTTTAGCCGGTTATTTAAATCCTTTTCCATTTCACATATCCTTTCTTACATACATTGTAAACAAGAACTATGTCACTTCCGGACAGAGACTTCAAGATCGAGGTTTAACTTTTTAACAAAACGACAAAATGTTACTAATTAAGAGAAAGCCTTCTTTTCTGTTTCAACGCTTCAATTTCTTTTTCAAGTTCACGGGATTTGTTATCATAATGCTACTTATCGCCGCCTCTGACAGTAACGATATCATGTTTAAAGTTATAAAGTTCGTTTTTCCTTAATAAATTCGTGTAAAGCTGAAAACGCCCATATTTATCTTTTGTCAAAATAAGCATATCTTCTAAATCCGTATCCAAAAATCGCTGTTTGACATTAAAATCAATACGATTCAGAACATTCAACTCAACTAATTTTTTAATTTCATCAGCCGATTGTTCTTTTAATGTTTTTGTAAACTCCTCAAGCGTAAATTTTGAGTTTTTCCTGCTATGCTCTTCTTTATATCTAAATAGTTGCAACAATGTTTTTAATACCAAATATTCCTCCTTGTTATAACAAGTGTTACGTGAATTTGGTCCGTAAATACTATGACAACTTAAACATCGAAAACGTCCTTTATCATGTTTTACGGCATCTTTGCGACCGCATTTTTGACATACATATCTTTTCTTTATTCGATTTGCTTTTTGTGTTTTAGGCATGCTTTTTTCTCTGATTTAATTAATTTTTCACCTTTTTATATAAAAGGTGAAATAAAGTATTTTGTCAATAAGCTTATCTAACAGGAATTTGCAACATATATTTCAAATTTTTATGGCTATAAATTCGCTTCTTTATATTAAAGCGTGAGGACGATGTACGACCTCAAAAATATAAAGGAGGCTCATATGAGTGAACAAAAATTTTTAAATTTGAATGACATTGACAAAATTGTTCTGAAAAATTATCTTGAAATGTCGAAGAGCGTCTACATAGGTAAACGAAATGCTGAAATAATCCCGATTACGGAAATAAAAGTTGTTGACGGAAACCCGAACAAACACACTGAAGAACATTTAAACGTGCTTTGTGCAATATTAAACAAAACGGTTTGATGATTCCGCTCCTGAAAAACTCTAAAAATCAGCTAATTACTGGTGAGGGACGATACCGAAGTCTTTTAAAAATGGGTTGCAGTTACGTAGCTTGTCTCACAATAGAAAATTTGCCGCCTGAAGTTTTGCGTGCCTACCGGATTGCAGATAACCAACTTACAAGAAGCACAGAATTTGATTATTCAACATTAAAAAACGAATTTAAATTTCTCTTTGACTACAAAATTCTAGGCACAGACATTGGTTTCACAGCACTTCAAGTTGATCAAATTTACAATTACAAAAATTGAAGACAAAAAACAACAAAAAGAAAAAAATGATAAGAGTGAAACCTGTGACTGGATTACAGAAAACATTCCGGAACGAGTTAAATTTGGGGAGCTGTGGCGAGCAGGTGATAATTTTATTCTTTGTGCGAATTCACTTTTGCCGGAATCTTTTGAAATAGTTATGCAAGGTGAAACTGCTCAAATAATACTTACAGACCCACCATATAATGTAAAAATTTCAGGACATGTCTGCGGGCTGGGTAAAACGCAACACGAAGAATTTGCTATGGCATCAGGCGAAATGACAGATGAAGAATTTGAAAATGACTTTGTAACCACTTACATGCAAAACTGTATAAAATATTCGAAAGACGGGTCGCTTCATTGCCACTTTGTCGACTGGCGACATTTAAGAACTTTTTTAAATGTCGGACAGAGATATTACGATGAACTTAAAAATATATGTGTGTGGTCTAAGTCAAATGGCGGAGGTATGGGCAGTATGTATAGAAGTGCTCATGAAATGATTTGCGTATTTAAGCACGGTAAGGCCCTCATATAAATAACATTGAACTCGGCAAGAACGGACGAAATAGAACAAATGTATGGCAATTCCCAGGCATAAGAGCCAATACCCCCAAAACCCTTGAACTGCTTAAGCTTCACCCGACAGTGAAATCTACCGCTCTTTTATATGAGGTACTATTAGATGCCAGTAATATTAATGATATTGTGCTTGACTGTTTTGGTGGTAGCGGCTCTACTTTGATTGCTGCTACACGCAGTAAGCGACGGGCAAGAATTATTGAAATTAGTCCACACTATTGCGACATTATTCTTTGGCGATGGGAACAGGAAACTGGCAAAAAAGCAACATTTATAAAAAATATGGAGGAAAAAATCAATGGATAATAAAGAATTTTTAAAATCCTTACAGAGTAGTTTATCAAAACCGTATGAAGTTGGATACTGTAAGCCTCCAAAATCTACTCAGTTTAAAAAAGGGGTCAGTGGCAATCGAGCGGGAAGAAAGAAAAAGATTGTTCCAGAAACTATAAATGCAGCATTAGAACTGGAATTAACCAATAAAATTGCAATAACCAACGAAAAAGGGCGGCAAGAAAACGTATATCTGTATCAAATTATTGCAAAGCAAATAATTCAAGATGCGTTGAAAAAAGACGGTATGTCTAGAAAATTAATACTTGAATCTTTGAGTCAAAAGAACCTTTTAAATTCAAAGGAGTATCTCGAAAAAAATGCAATAAAAAAAGAAGAAGACATAAAACATGATGCTTTAGTACGAGAAGAACTTTATAAAAGGCTCGATTACTTACTTAAAGAGGAAGAAGAAAAAGAAAAGGGAAATAACCCATAATTTAAACTTAATTATTTTCCTTTAAAAAATTCAGAATTCCCTGTTTTGTTAAAAACAGGGAATTCTCTGTAATACTGATTATAAAAGAAATTTAGGCATAAAAAATAATAAAAATCTCGAAAATTCCCTGATTTTTGAATTAAGCAGGAAATTTAATTTTTATATTCAGAGCCTTTTGCTCTCTGGACTATGATATCCGTTTTTTAGTTTAATTTTATTAAATAAAGGTTGCTAAACTGCAACATCATTTTGAAGATTCATTTGATTCATAGGGTTCCAGGCATCTTTCAGATTATTTTTTATAAGATTCTGGTAAAATTTTTCTTTAAATTCAAGTAAATCTAACTGTTTTTGCAGTTCTTCCATTTGATGCATTGCTTTTAGTTTGGTAGCTTGAATTATACCGTAACGCTCAGGAATTGTTGTATCACCGATTATACACAAATCTATATATCGTTTAATAGCTTTGTTTTCCGTTCCTACAGAACGAAGACACTTTACAATTTTTACCCAGGCTAAATCATCTTCCGAAAACAAACGTATATTATTTTTATCCCTCTTTACAAAAGGGAAAAAGCCGCTTTTTGCCCAGAACCTTAATGTATGTTCCGATACTTCCATTTTATCAGCAACTTCTTTTATTGTGTACATATCAGCTTCCTCCGAAAACATTATAACATAAAAAACATTAATTGAGAGCGGCTCTAATGTTATTAATCTAAATTTCTTTTAAAGGTCCAGCTTGCCAGAGAAAGCGTAATAAACGCTATTATTAAGAGAGGTATAAGATTTATTATAACATCGGTTATGCCCATACCCTTTAAGAAAATTCCTCTTGTAAGCAGAATAAAAAATCTTATCGGATTTAAATAGGTTAAATACTGCAAAAATAGAGGCATATCTTCTACAGGCGAAATAAAACCAGATAGAAGAGTTGCAGGCATTTGAAAGGTTATAACTCCGAGAATTGCCTGCTGCTGTGTTTTACAAATTGAAGATATAAATAATCCGATACCTACTATAGACAATAAAGATACAAATATTGAAATCAAAAATAATACAACAGATCCGGCAAACGGAACTTTAAAAGCTGTTACAACAATCAATGTCATAATACATGTTAACACCATAGCTATAACCATAGGCGGAACTGTCTTTCCAAGCAATATTTCAAAAGATGACAAAGGGCTTACTATAAGCTGGTCAAATGTCCCCATTTCACGTTCTCTTGCTATAGAAAGAGCTGTCAGAAGCAAAGTTATGACAAGAGCAAGTAAAGAAACTATTACTGTCAGAATATACCAACGGTATTCAAGATTAGGATTATACCAGTTTCTCACTGAAACATTTATTTGTGCCCCTTTTGAAGTATTTATCTCATTGTTGTAGTCCGAAACAATCTGTGAAGCATAACCTCCTGCAATAGAAGCTGAATTTGTTTGTCTGCCGTCTGTAATTATTAAAACACTTACGGGCTTTTCTGCTTTAATTGAGGAAGAAAAATCATTATTTATATAAAGTCCTATTTGAACCTTTTGATTATCAATTTTTTCCTTTAAATCTTTTTCATTTTCCACATAGTAAAATTTTCTAAATCTTGGGGATTGTTCAAAATGTGAAAGCAATTCTCTTGATTCAACCGATTTATCCCTGTCAATAACAACAGCATCAATATTTTTCACTTCCATTGTAATAGCATTTGCAAATACCAGAAGCTGAAGCAATGGTAGTCCGATAATTATTCCGCGGCTTTTCGGATCTTTCCAAATTGTGATAAATTCTTTTTTTATAAGCGCAAAAATACGTCTTAAGCTCTCTCTTATCATTTTATCAGCCTCATATCAGTGTTATTATAAACAGCCATGAACAAAATAAGCCCGAGTATAGTAAGAAAAATCGAATTAATAATAACAATTTCCCAAACAGTTCCTGCCATAAACTCACTTTCAATAAAAGTTATAAAGTATCTTGGCGGCAAAATTCTTGTTAAATGCTGGAAAAACACCGGCATTGAATTAATCGGAAACATTAACCCTGATAAAAGAAGTGAAGGAAGGAAACCGATACCAAGAGAAACCTGGCTTGCAAGAAATTGATTTTTTAATTTTGAAGAAATTAAAAGCCCTATTCCCAGAGAAGTAAACAAGAATAAGCCGCTTACAGCGAAAAGTACAAACAGATTTCCGCGAAAGGGAATTTTAAAAACGGCTAAACACATAAATACATTAAATCCCATGGAAAGCATACCTAACACAAAATATGGAATGTACTTTCCCAGTACTATGTGAATTTTTTTTACGCTTGTACTTAACAGTGCTTCCATAGTCCCGCGTTCCCACTCTCTGGCAACAACAAGTGCTGTCAAAAGTATTCCTATCAGGGTCATAGTAACAGCCAGAGAACCGGGAAGGATAAAATAATGGCTGTTTAAATCCTGATTATACCAAACACGAATTTCCGGAGTTATAATTTGAGGCTTTGCAAACCTTGAATATCTGCCCGTCATTAACCATTGATTAACAATCTGCATTGAATAATTTTGAACATAATTGGCAGTATTAACCTCCGAACCGTCAGTAATAATTATTAAATCAGCACTTTGTCCTTTAGAGATTTTGTTTGAAAAATCATTAGGAATAATAACTGCACCTTTCAGCTGTGAACGAACAATACCTTTAGCAATGTCATTTTCATTGTCATACACTATTGAATTTATATATTTACTGTGCCCGAAAGATTTTATCAGAGTAGAAATTTCAGGATTTGCATCATCATTTTTAATCCCCATTTTAACCTTTACCGTATCCAAATTTATTCCGTACATGTAAATAAGAATTGAAATCAATGGAAGAACAAAAGCTATTATAATACTGCTCGGATCTCTGATTATTTGCAAAAATTCTTTTTTTATTAAGGCCAGTAAAATCTTCACTCTTTTTCACTCTCCTTAATCAGTTTTATAAAAGTATCTTCCATGTTATCGGCATCAGCCTTTTGTTTTAAATCGGCAGGAGTTCCAACGGCAATAGCTTCGCCTTTATAAAAAAGACTAATTCTGTCACAGTATTCCGCCTCGTCCATAAAGTGAGTTGTAACTAAAATAGTTACGCCCTTCTTTGCCAGTGATGTTATATGGTTCCAAAAATCGCGTCTTGTTATGACATCAACTCCCGAGGTCGGTTCATCCAAAAACAAAATCGGCGGGTTATGAATAAGCGCACAAGCCATTGAAAGCCTTTGCTTAAATCCCAGAGGCAAATCTTCCGATTTTTGCTCCTGAATATCACTAAACCCGAAAACATTTATTATTTCTTCAACACGCTTTTTTCTTTCGGAAAATTCTATACCGTAAGCAGCTGCAAAAAATTCCAAATTCTGCCTTACGGTCAAACTGCCGTAAAGCGAAAACTTTTGAGCCATGTAACCTAAATTTGAACGAGCTTTTTCAGGATTTTGGATAATATCAAATCCCATAAGTCTTGCCGTTCCGCTTGTCGGTTTTGCAAGTCCGCACATCATTTTAAATGAAGTTGATTTTCCTGCTCCGTTAGGACCTAAAAGTCCGAAAATTTCTCCTCTGCGGATACAAAAAGTATTATTTTTAACCGCATAAAAACTGCCATACTTTTTTTCAAGTTTATCCGCTTCAACAGTACATTCAATATCTGTTTTATGGGGCACATAGCTTTCGGCAATCAAAGATTTCTCTTTTTTATATCCGCCCATAAGTTCAATAACTTTATTTTCGAATTCCTGAGCAGTTTCAGCAAGTTCATGCGGATTTCCGTTATAAATTACCTGTCCTTTATCGAGAACCACTGCCGTGTCAAAACTGTGCGCTTCGTCAAGATAGGCGGTAGACCAGAGGACAGTTGTTTCAGGATTAATTAAATCACGCACCATTTTCATCAAATCACGTCTTGAAATAGGGTCTACACCGACAGAAGGCTCATCCAGAACAAGAAAATCCGGTGAACCCAAAAGGGTGCAGGCAAGACCCAATTTTTGTTTCATTCCGCCTGATAAAGCTCCTGCAAGTCTTTCTTGAAAAGGCTTTAAACTCGTAAACTCAAGTAGTTTATCAAAATCATGCGGAACTTCTTTCAAATCGGCATAAAGATGAAGGTTTTCGATAACCGTTAAATCCTCATATAATCCGAACTTCTGAGGCATATAACCTATTTTCGGGTTTAAGAGAGATTTTTGAACAGAAGGATTAAATCCCAGAGTAGAAATTTCTCCGCTGTCAGGTAAAAGCAGCCCTGTAACAAGTCTTATAAGTGTTGTTTTTCCTGCTCCGTCAGCACCTATAAGACCTGTTATTTTACCTTTTTCAATTTCAAGCGAAAGATTATTAATCGCTGTTGTTGAGCTAAAATTCTTTGTCAGATTTTTAATTTCTACTGTGTTCATCAGAATTTTCACCTTTATTTACAAGATTAATTTTTATTGTAACAGGCATACCCTGACGCAGGTACTCATCTATATCATCAACATATACTCTTATTCTGTAAACAAGGCTTGTTCTTAAATCTGTCGATTGAACAGTTTTTGGAGTAAATTCCGCAACAGGAGAGATATAGCCGACATAGCCCTGATATTCTCTTGGACTTCCTGTCTGCGGATTAATGGTATCAGTTAATACTTTTGCTTTTTGCCCGTATTTCACATTGCCCAAATCCGTTTCGTTTACATATGCTCTTATCCAAACCGGTTTTGTTTTTGATATTGTGTAAACGGTCTGTCCTTTGGCTACTGTCGCCCCGGGTTCCTGAACACGTACTGTTACCGTACCTTCTTCGGGTGCGTAAATTTTTGTATAATCAAGTTGATTTTGACTAAAAGTCTTTTGTGCAAGAGCAGCTTCATAATCACTTTTTGTTTTATCTTTTGTATTTAAAAGTGTTTCGCAATCCTGTGCAGATACAGTACTATCTGCACATAACGGAAACTGGCGTTCGTATTTTGATGCCGCATCTCTGCTTAAAGCAAGAGCTTTATTGACTTCGGCAGATGCCTTTTGAAGATTTGAGCGATAATCTTTATCATCTAAAATTGCAATAAGTTCACCTTTTTTTACGCTGTCGCCTTCTTCCTTAAGCATCTTTTCTATTTGTCCGCTGACCTGAAAACTTAAATCAACCTGGCGGATTTCAATATTTCCGTATAAAGTTAATTCATTGGTGTTTTCTTTTGGTCTGAACACAAAGTAAGCAGACAACCCGATTAATATTAAAATTAACAGCAGCAAAGCGATTTTCTTTTTCATAACTGACCTCCGACAGCTTTATAAAGTGTAAAATAATTTACAATACGCTGCGTTTTAGCTTGTGCAGCTTCAATTTCTGAGGACGCAAGCTTTGAACGTCCGGCGAGATAATCAGGATACGAAATTATTCCTCTGGCAAATTTTTTCTGTGTATCCGCAAAATTTTCCCTTTCATAATTCAATTTTGATTTTGTATTATTTTCTATATTTGTATCGTGCTTTATAAAACAAAGAGAAGTATTAACCTCTTTAACAGCTTCTAAATCAGTTTGCCTGTAAGCCTCAAAAAGTTCTTCATATTTGGCTTTTTGCATCCTCAAATTTGCAAGTTTTCTTCCGCCCGTAAATATATCCTGAGCGGCGCCGGCAATAATTGCGGCGAGAGAAGACTGCCATGAAAAAAATGTTCCGGGTGCAATAGTATTAAAAGCCCAAATACCTATAATATTAAACGAAGGCAAAAATTCCTTTCGGGCAACGCGAATATCTATTTTTGCTTTCTCAAGTTTTGTTTCTGCTTCCATAACATCAGGTCTTGCAAAAATAACATCAGATTGTACTTCCTCAGGGATTTTAGAAGTATATTCAAATGAGGCTAAATTTCCTCTTTTTAAATTTTCCGCACAATCAGGAGAAATTCCTGCAAGAACTGCAAGCTGCATTAATAAAACACTTTGTTCTTTTTTCAGATTTAGCAACTTATTTTTGGCATTTATAAGATTTTGTTCTGAATTGTTTAGCTCAAACGAATTTATAACTCCTCTTTTATACTTTTTTAAGTCTGCGGTCTTAATATCCTCTAATATCTTAACTATTTCTTTCTGCTTTGCAATAAGTTCATCATATTCTAAAATATTTGTATAAACAGATGCAGTATCACTAAGCAAAGAAATATAAACAGCTTTTTCTTCAAATTTTGCAGCTTCATAAGCTTTTTTTGCACTTCTTGTTTTATCGCGATTTTTCAACAGGAAATCCGCTTCATAATTTGCAATAAACGGCAGAACAAAAGCATTTTGTTTTAATTGAAAATTATCAAGCTTAGGAACATGAATCCCGAGATAATTTGCACTTACACTAAAAGACGGAAGTTCTTTCCCGAAAGAATACTTAGCCTGCTGCCTGTATTGTTCTACAACTGCCGCAGCCTGTTTCGCATCATGATTATTATCAAGTGCAGAATTTATATAGTAAACAAGACAATCATCATTAAATCGGCTAAAAAAATCAATATTAAGCTCTTTTTTATCAATGGCAAAGGCACTTTGAACACTTAAAACAAAAGCAAAGAATAAAACAACATTTTTAATCAACTTTTGCCTCCTTCAAAACTGCTTTAACATAAAATTTTACATTTTCTTTTATTATTTTAATATCTTCCTGAATGAAATCATCCTGCCCGAGTAACCTAAGAGAAAAACCCGGTAAAATTCTAGGTGAATTTACCTGAGAAATTATAAAAAGAGTTTTAAATATAATAACTCTATCATTGGCATCTTTACCAAGAATACATGCTACAAGCTCCCTTAAATAGTCTAATGCGGGAGATTTGGCGATAAAATTTTCCTTTTGCTGTTCTTTTAATAATAAAGTTATCAAGTCTGATGACACATTAGAATAAAAGAAATCCACAAATTTATCTGATATTTTCATAAGAAGATTAATTTGTTCATGCTTAGTTAATTCGGAAGGATGTTTATTTAAATCTAAAAAAGTATTTGCATACTCTGTCTGGCGCTCAATCAAATCGTCTATTATCCCCTGATAAAGTTCCTGTTTTCCTCCAAAATAATAAGAAACCATACAGATATTAACATCCGCATCCTTACATATCTCTCTTATGCTTACGCCGTCAAAACCTTTTTGAGCAAATAATTTTGCAGCGGACTTTAAAATTTTATCCTTAGAATTTTCATCTTTAATCTTTTTCATAGCATAATTATAAAACAAACGTTTGATTTAGTCAATACAAAATCTTTTATGTTATAATAAATAAAAGATGAGCCGATATAGCTCAGCTGGTAGAGCAACTCATTCGTAATGAGTAGGTCAAGGGTTCAAGTCCCTTTATCGGCTGATTAAAAATAAAAGACCTGTATTAGCAGGTCTTTTATTTTATTTGTATTCTTTATCGGTTACAGAGTCAAAGGTCGGTTAGTTACAGAGACGAGCGGTCTCTGTGGAAATATGAAGTTCTTTTAAAACTTTTAATGCCTGTAAAGCGCTCGGAAACCCTGTATATGGCATACATTGAATTATTACGGCAGTAATTGTTTCGATACTGTTACCCGCCTTAATATTTCCTTTTATATGACTTTTAAGAGTATCATTATCCCCTGTTGTTACTAAAATACTTAAAACTAACAGTTCTCGTGTTTTAATATCCAAACCGTTTCTTGTGTAAAAATCACCAAAACAAACTTCTGTAAGAAATCTTGCCGCATCTTCACCCATACTATCTGGAAGTCCTGACATTGCCTGTTTTATCTCATCGCCGTACAAAGAGTTTTGAATAGCATGCCCTTTTGAAAATCTTTCGTTTTCTTCGACTGTTGTTTGATTTTCAAGGGGTGTTTTTATTCCGCGTTCATTAAATACTTCATTCAAAACATTTAGAGCATTCAATGTTTTAGGGAAACCGATAAACGGTGCACACTGGTAGATAGTTTCTCGAAGTTCAACAGGAGTTACACCCACATTTAATGCTGCATTAATATGTGCTTTTAATTGAGGCAGCGTCTGCTGAACGGCAAGAGAAGTTACGGTAATCATTTCTCTTGTTTTCAAATCAAGATTACCGACAGTAAATAC
>ERZ780032.294-NODE-294-length-18660-cov-3.380543_pt1 | contig 18660 bp, 19 predicted proteins | sample MGYA00511856_ERZ780032 | MGnify/ENA primary metagenome ERZ780032 (study PRJEB29588, sample SAMEA2147983) | human gut metagenome | biome: human gut; feature: human-associated habitat; material: faeces | place: Denmark | collected 2008/2010 ...
CCGCTCTGACATTGTTTACAAGACTTGCGGATGATGCAACCACATTTAATCCTGAGCTTACTGCTCCTAATACACCGCCTGCTGCAGCTCCTGTTCCTGTTGCTCCTGTAGCTACGGAAATAGCACATTGTCCTAATGCCATTAATCCTGCAGTGAGGTTTCCGTTTGCAATATTAATTGTTGCTTTGGTAACACCGCAGGATAAAACGCCGTATGTTCCAACAGTTACCATTACAGTACCTGCTGCTGCTGTAAATGGGTTCATTTGTAAAATATAACCTGTTGATAAAGTTATTTGGAATACATTTTCAGCAATTCCGACAGAACCTAACTGTTTTTGAAGTCTCTTTTGTTTTTCAAGCTCTTTCTTTTCTGCTTCTTTATTCTTTTCTTCAATCAGGTCTGTTTTTTTATTGAATTTTTTCTGGCGTGTTTTTGTTGTTTTTTGAATTCTTACGATTTTTTTTCTGTTTCTTTCAATAGTTCTTCCGTAAGTATTAAATGAAATTCCCAGCTCATTTATTTTTTCATCTTTTCTTTGATTTTTTTCTGCTTTTAATTTTTTTTACCCGCCAATTGACATTGATGCACTGCCGAGAACCGTATTTTGTTCTTCTTCTCCGTTTGCACTTTGAGGAGCAGCCTGTACAGGCGCTTGATTTTGTTGTTTGTTTTCGTCTTCTGCGATTAATTGTTCGTTTTCTGCAACTAACGTTTCATATTCTGTTAACGCTTCTTCTTGTTTTTTAGCAGCTTCGGTTGATTCTTTAGTCATTTTGATGATTTCTTTTTCATCTTTTTTCATCAACTTTGTAAGCTGTTTAGTTTCTTTTTCAAGTTCTTTAGTTGTTTTATCAGTATCTTTTTTGACATTTTCTGAGTCTTTGCTGTCATCTTTAGCAGAAGCGTTAATATCGTCAACATTATCTTGAGCATCGTCGGTAGTCATTTCTTCATCTTCTTTTTCGGATGAAGTGCTTGTATTGCTTGTTGACGGTACTGCATTAAGTGTTTTTTCGGTATCCTTTTGTTGTTCTGTTTGAGTAACTTTGTTGGGAGGAATTTTTGTATTCTTCTTTTCTTGCTCGGTAGTATTTTCAACTTCTTGTACCTGAGTTGAAGGCGGATTGTTTTTTACTTCCTGAGTTTTTGCGGAAGCTGTTTGAGCTCCTGTATTATCAGAAGCTGTTTCAGTCTGCTGATTATCTGCAGGCTGCGAAGTTTGTACTGCTGTAGTTTCATTACCTTGGTTTTGGCTTTCATTTTCTGCAGCGTTATTTGATACAGTATTTTCTTCTGTTTCTTCACCTGTTACAGAAGCAATTTTATCATTTAATCCGGTAAGTGCGGATATTGCATCAGTGCCTTCTGCCACTGCTGTTTTAGTGGATTTTTCAGCTATTTTCGGTATAGGAGTATTGGCAACGACTTGTGCGGTAAGCCCTATCCCCATACTGACAGTCCCTTTTGCTACATTACGAAAGCCTTTTTTAATTTGCAAATGTGCAATTTGTTGCATACCGACAACTACACGGTATTTACCCATTTTTGATAATGTTGTTCCGTTGTTGTCAGTGAAATTTAATCGTTCTTTGTATTGCGGAATTGTTTCCTGAAGGTATTTTGAGTTTGTTTCTAAAGCTTCATTTTCTTCAGGAATTGATTTATCTAAAAATGATTGTTCTTTTCTTGTTTTGTTGTTAAATTCTTGAATTGCTTTTTCTGATTCGTTGTTAAGACTTTCAATATCTTTGTTGTTATCAGCTATTGTTTGTTTGTGTTTTCTAACTTCATTTTTAGATGATTCGTCCATGTTCTCATCGGAAGAATTATTTGAATTTTTGCTGTTTAATTCTTCATCAATTTCTTCTGATGATTTACCTGTCAAATTTTCGAGTTCTTTTTTAGCTTCTTTATTTTCATCTTCTTTAGTTTTAATTGCATCCTGTCGTCTAGCTTCTTCTTCCTGGTATTCTTTAACAAGTTTTGCAATTTTTTTATTGGCAATTGCAGCGACTATTTTATCGCTTTTTGCATCTTTAGATGATTGTTTTGCATATTTGAACTGTTTTAACAAATCACTGTTGATATCTCCTGATTCGTTAATTAATTCTTTAATATTATCATCTGTAATAATAAAATCTTCCTGTTGTGTATCGTTGCTTTGTTCTGCAGCTGTTTGCTGATCTTTTTCTTCATTATTGGCAGGAATATTTTCTTGATTTTTTTCTGTACTTTGAGCTGTTTCTTCTGCTGTTTTGACTTCTTGCGGAGCTTTTTCCGTATCTGCAGCACTTTCGTTAGGATTAGAAATGCTGTTTTCTATTCCCATAAGAGAAGCTATATTATTAACAGATTGTGTTGTTTCATCCGTATATTCTTTTGTTTCGTTACCGGCTTCATTGGCTTCTTTAGCTAAAAGCTTACCGTTAGCCATAGCAATGATAGATCTTAAAAAGCCGATTTCCTGTGAAGCTGATTTACGTGTAGCTTTGTAGTTAGCTTTTGATGTATAGTCGGCAAGAGTGTCGCCGATTTCAATTGTTTCATCCGCTAATTCTTCGCCTAATACTGCCAGAATATTTATTTGATTTAAAGATTTTGCAATTTCTGTTTTATCAATTTGAAAATCGTCGGAATTTGATTTTTTATCTTCAAGCATTCCTGTAATTTCGGCATAGCGGCTTGCTTCTTTATCTGTTAAAGTTTCTCCGTTATTTACTTTATTTTGCAGAGTTCTCCATTCTCTGATTTGTTCTTCGTATTCTTTTAAAGAAGCCATTTTAGCTTCCATTCTGTCTTTAATACTTCTTTCCTGTTTTTGTTTTTCAGGTAAAAGGTCTTCTATTTCGTCATTTATTTTTTCGTTAGTTTCGTTACATTTATCAATTTTCTTTTCGGCTTTTGGAATTAACTCGAGAAAACCTTCTTTTTCGGTAACTTCATCTGCGCTTCCTTCTTCCTCTGCATTGGCTGTTTCGTAGTTTGTACCTGTTTCCTGCTGAATAGTGTTAGCCATGTCAACTATTTCTTTCGGTACATTTACACCATTGTTAGCCATTTGAAGTATTTCTTCTGCTGAATATTGTGACCAAACCGGATCATTAATAACACCTTTTTCTTTGGCATATCCGTCTGCAGTGTATTTCATATCAATGTATGCTTTATTTGCATTGGTTGAATAAATTTTAACGTTTCTTACTTCATAACCGCCGAATTTTCCGTCAGAAGTTTTTTTCTTTGTTTTAACCTTTTTAGTTTTACCTGTATTTGTTACTACTATATTATCTCCGTAAGAAGTACCGTTAGCAGTTATAATTTCATAACCTGTTTCGTCTTTGTAATAGGTTTCAAAATCTGTTTTTGTAGCTTCATCCATTTTGTAAAAAAGGTCTAATGCTTCAGAGTAACTGATTTCTTCCCCGTTAGTTTCGAGGTAGTAGTCCTGAAATATTTCGTATTTATTTGGTACACCGTTTACTCGCATAGTAATCCTTTTTTCCTTTATCTGATTATCGGAATTCAGGGGGAAAAACTTTAACAAATAACGGGTTTAAATCCTTATAAACATTAAAAAACTCCGTAAAACAAGCGTTTTACGGAGTTTACAATATGTAACAATCAGGATTATAAATGTTTTTCAATGTTAGAAATAATAGTTGATTTCGGCATTAAGCCTACAAGTCTTTCAAGAGCTTTGCCGTTTTTGAATACAAGAAGGCTTGGAAGACCGCTTATAGAGTAATCCTGTGCTGTTTTAAGATTTTCATCAGTGTTAACTTTTACAAATTTCACTTTGCCTGAGAATTCTTGTGCAACTTCGTCCAAAATCGGTCCCAATTTTCTGCATGGACCGCACCAGGGTGCCCAAAAATCTACTACAACAGGCTGCTCACAATTTATGACTTCCTGCTCAAAACTTGCATCATTAATATCAACTGCGTTTGACATCACACATCTCCTTACTGTTTGTTTAACGGATTTATTCTAACACAGAAATTTTTTTTGTGCTATTATCTTAATAGAACTCTATAGGATAAGAATATGGCAAGAAAAAAGATTATTGAAATTGTTCTGGACACGGAAACTACAGGCTTGGATTTTACAAAAGAAAAAATGGTTGAGTTTGCCGCTGCCAGGCTTGAAAACGGTAAGATAAAAGATGAGTTTCAAACTCTTATTAACCCCGAACAGCATATAAGAAAATCCAGTATGGCTATTCACGGGATTACACAGGAAATGGTAGCCGATGCCCCGACAGAAGCAGAGGCAATGCCCGAAATCCTTGAATTTATCGGAGATTTTCCTATCGTTGCTCACAACTGCATCTTTGATTATTCTTTTCTCAATGAGGCAAGCCTGAGAACAACAGGGCTGGAACTTAAAAATCCCAGAATTGATTCTCAGCAGATGTTTAAAGAGGTCTATCCGGATTTATGCTCTCACGGTCTTGAAGCTTTAACAACAAAATTTAAAGTAGAACTTAAAAATCACCACCGTGCAATGGCTGATACAATGGGACTTGCACTTGCTTATCCGAAACTTAAAAAACTTTATTTGCAAAAATATGACTGGGAAGTTAAACAGCTTGATAATGTTGAATATTTGTTTGAAAGATTTTTAAGAATTCAACAGACAGTTACTACTTTGCAATCAGAATTACAGGATTTAAAATCAGTTTTTAAATTATATTTTGAACAGGGTGGAGAACCGATTATCTCACAGTCGGGTGAAACCCTTGTTTATAACTCAAAGCAATCTTTCGGCTATGACCTGCATCAAATAAAAGATGTGCTTGAAGAAGTCGGAGCGTTTGAAAAAGCGGTTAAACTGAACACCGGATTTATTGACAGGCTTGTCGGAGGATGCAGACTTGACGAAGAAAAAAGGGAACTTATTAAAGATGCCCGTCAGGAAATTACAGAGACTCGAAATATTCAAATAATTAAGGCAGGAAAATAGATTATGTTGAAAAAGATAGCACAATTTTTTAAAGAACCCCCCGTAAAAGAGACTATTCAGGATAAAGAACAGGTTAAGAGCATGTATGCTCATTGGAGATTAAGAATTTTTTATGCTTGTTTTATCGGTTACACGGTATTTTATTTATGTAAAAAAAATATTGCCGTAGCATTGCCGGGTTTAAGTGCCGAATACGGATATTCAAATACCGAACTCGGGCTTTTGGGCAGTTCTTTATATTTAACTTACGGTATCGGGAAATTTGTAAACGGTGTTTTTGCGGACGGTTCTGATGTTCGTAAATTTTTACCAACAGCATTGATTATGACCGCAATAGCGAATTTATGCTTCGGCTTATCTGCTGTATTTATTACTCCGGGACAGGTTTCATTCTTCGGACTTCCGACAAACACTATTTTATTATGGCTGTTTGTATTTTTCTGGGGAGCAAGCGGATGGTTTCAGTCTGCGGGATTTCCGGCTGTAGCTAAAAGTTTGACCTATTGGTATTCTAATTCCGAAAGAGGTACAAAATGGTCATTATGGTCTTGTTCTCATCAGACAGGAACATTTTTGAGCGTTATAATTTCAGGCTTTCTGGTTGCACATTTCGGTTGGAAAATGGCTTTCTTTGTGCCCGGAACTCTGGCTGTACTTGTTTCAATATGGCTGTACAACAGATTGCGCGACAGACCGCAGTCATTAGGGCTTCCTGATATTGAAACTTACAATAACGAACCTGTTGCGGCTAAAAAGGCTGACTGCAATGAAGATAACAGAACTTACGTAGAAATATTTAAGGAAAATATTTTATATAATAAAACAATCTGGATGCTGGCTATAGCTTATATTTTTGTTTACATCATAAGATTTGGTGCTGAAGACTGGATGATAAAATATTTAAGCGAAGCAAAACACAATTCTCTTGAAATGGCTGCTATGAAGTTAAGTTCGCTTCCTCTTGTCGGGATTGTAGGGACAATTTGTGCGGGATTAATTTCAGATAAAATTTTTAAAGGTCAGAGAGCTCCCGTTAATCTTATATACTTAATCGGAGTTGTAATCTGCCTCGTATTATTAAAATTTAATACAATAAGTACCGTTGATTTTATTCTTATCGGGCTTTTAGGAGCATTTACATACGGACCTCAGATGATGATCGGCGGCTTGTGTGCAGTTGAATCAAGCTCTAAAAAAGTAGCATCTGCCGCAACAGGCTTTACCGGGACATTCGGATATATCGGAGCCGTTTTATCTTCAACCGGTACGGGTTTTATGGTTGATAAGTTCGGGTGGAACGGTGCAATCGTATTCTGGGTTTTCTCGGCTGTGATATGTATCGCGATATGTACGGTATTAATGCTCGATGAACGAAAGAAAAAACACAGTTAGTAAAAAATCCTCCTTTTATCGGGAGGATTTTTTTTGAGGAATTGTAAAACAAAATTTGCTTCCGTAATGCAATTTGGACTTTACAAAAATTTCTCCGCCATGCGAACGGACAATTTTTCTGCACAGTGCAAGCCCTACGCCTGAGCCTTGCTGTCGTTTAAGCTGGCTTCTGTTGACCTGAGTAAAAAAGTTAAATATTTTTGCCTGATCTTTTTTGCTTATTCCGTCGCCTCTGTCTTTTATTTCAAAAGTAAATTCCTTTTTGTTATTTACAAAAGTTACAATTGATATTGTACTGTTTTCTTTGCTGAATTTAACAGCGTTTGAAATAAGATTGTATACAAGCTGTTTAAACCTTATCAAATCGGCTTTTATAATTACGTCTGACAATATGTAGTTAAAAGTAATGTTTTTTTCTTTTCTGATTTCTTCAAAGCTCCATATTATGTCGTCTATAATTTCTTTAGCCCTGAATTTTTCAGGCTTTAACTCCATTACTCCGTATTCATCTTTTGTATAATCAAGAACATTTTGGATTAATTTCATTAAATATGCAGAACTTTTGGAAATATTGTTTAAGTATTTTTCATTTTCCGTTCCCTGAAAGTTTTCTGCCAGCAAGTCCGAAAATCCCATTATTGAATTAAGCGGAGTTTTAAATTCGTGTGAAATACTGGCGAGAAACTCAATTCTTTCACGCCCGCTTCTTTTTCTTTCTTCGTATAAAGAAATAATTTCCAGTCTGGAAGATATATATTCAAGAATAATATTTACCGTTTCAATATTTTTTTTGTTAAAATTATCATCCTCGCTAATCATTCCGATATAGCCTAACGAATTATTTCTGTATATTAAAGGAAGAAGAATTATATTTTTTTTAGAAGTCAGCTCAAAGTATTCATTCAAATCCTCGATTTCAAAGTTTTTATAGTAATCGTAAGCTGTCTGCCTTATTTCTTTTACGTCGGAGCTTAGCTTTTTATTTTTTTGAAAATCAGTTGATGATTTTATTTTTCTTACTTCAATCTGATTTGTTTCCCAGTTTATTAAGCCTGTCCAACAGGCTTGAGCCCCCGTAATATCCATAAATCCCTGATTTATAATATCTGCCAGTTCTTTATTGGTTTTTGCAGTATTAATTTTTTTCACAAATTTGTTAATTGCTTTCTTGTTCATTGTATAATTATACTATGAATAAAAAATTGTTTGTAGTATCAGGCTCATCCGGTGTCGGCAAGGGCACTGTTTTAAAAGGCTTTTTATCAAGAAACCCCGATTTTATGCTGTCTGTATCCTGTACAACACGTGCCCCGCGCTCGGGAGAAGTTGACGGCGTAAATTATTTTTTTATGACAAAAGAAGATTTTAAAGATTGTATTGATAATGATAAATTTCTCGAATGGGCTGAATTTGCGGGAAATTTTTACGGAACTAAGAAAAAATTTATAAATCAATGCCTTGCACAAGGGAAGGATATAATTCTTGAAATAGATACGCAGGGTGCACTTCAGGTAAAAAAACAAATGCCTGAATCTGTGTTAATATTTATTTGCCCGCCGTCTTTAGAAGATTTGGAAAAGCGTTTAAGAGGACGTCACACTGAAGAAGAAGAAGCAATTCAAAAGCGTCTTGAAGCCGTAAAAGAAGAACTTGCACGAGCTGAAAATTTTGATTATAAAATAGTAAACGATGATTTGGATAAAGCAATATCGGAACTTGAGCGGGTAATAAGCGGAGAACAGGAAAAATGCTGAGCGGAAAAACAATACTTGTCGGGATTACCGGCGGCATTGCCGCATATAAAATATGTGAGCTTATCAGAATGTACAAACGCGCGAATGCAAATGTTCTTGTCGTATGCACCCAAAATGCACTGAATTTTGTTACGAAACTTACATTGCAAAATTTAAGTCAAAATGAAGTTGCCGTGGAAGAATTTGAAGTAAATGATTTTAAACCTGAACATATTTCTTATGCTGATTGTGCCGATATTATGGTAATAGCACCTGCAACGGCAAATACAATTTCAAAAATTGCATCAGGTGTGTGCGACAATCTTTTAACCTCTATAGCATGTGCTTTTACAAAACCTGTAATTATAGCCCCCGCAATGAATTGTAATATGTGGGAAAATCCTGTTGTTCAGGATAATCTGCATAAACTTCATTATGAAATATTAGAACCAGAAAGCGGTTATTTAGCCTGCGGATATGAAGGTAAAGGACGGCTTTGCAGCCTTGAAAAGATTTTTGATAAAACCGTTGAGCTTTTAAATCATAAACCGCTTAATAATAAAAAAATAGTTATAACATCAGGCGGAACAATAGAGGACATTGACCCCGTAAGATATATTTCGAATTACTCATCAGGGAAAATGGGGCTTGCGCTTGCCGACACCGCTAAAAATCTCGGAGCTGAAGTAACTTTGATTACGACAAAAGATGTTTCAAGAAAGTATAGTGTTATAAAAGTTAAATCTGCCCTGGATATGAAATCAGCGGTTGAAAAGGAATTTGAAAATGCGGACTGTGTTATTATGGCTGCGGCAGTTGCTGATTACCGAGTAAAAGAAATTGCATCTCAAAAAATAAAAAAAACATGTGATGATGAAATTTCACTTACACTTGTGAAAAATCCGGATATATTAAAAGAGATATCGTCACGCAAAACAAGGCAGATTGTAGTAGGATTTTGCGCGGAAAGTGAAAATTTAATTGAAAACGCAAAAGAAAAAATTCATAAAAAAGGCTGCGACTATTTGATTGCAAACGATATCTCAAGAAAAGATATAGGCTTTTCAAGCGACTATAATGAAGTTACAATTTTAGATAAAAACGGCAATATGAAAAAACTTGAAAAAGCGGATAAATTAACTATTGCACGTAAGATTTTTGAGGAAATCTATGGATAAACATGAAATTGTCAGGAAAATTGAAAAATATGCCCCGCTTGAGCTTGCCGAAAATTGGGACTGCTCCGGCTGGGCTGTTAATACTTGTAAATGCGATGTGAAAAAAGTTATGCTTGCTTTAACGGTAACAGAAGATATAATTAAACAAGCCCGTGAAAAAAAATGTGATATGATAATATCCCATCACCCGCTATTTTTCGTCCCTCTTTCATGGTGTGACATCGATATATATTCCGCGCATACTAATATGGACAGAACGGAAGGCGGAACTACCGATAAATTTATAAATTCACTCGGTTTAGAGAAAGCTGCAAATATCGGTGATTTTGTAAGACTTGTAAGTCTGGACAGTGAAATTGATATTCAGGAGTTTATAAGAATTCTGAAAAGTATTTCACCAAATTTGCGTTATGTGAATAATTTCAACAAAAAAACTTTGCAAAAAATCGCATTTTGTGCAGGAAGCGGCTCCGAATTTATTCCGGAAGCTGTTGAATACGGGGCGGATGGATTTGTTACAGGTGATTTGAAATTCCATACGGCATTGGAAAGCCCGATTATTGTTTTTGATATCGGGCATTTCGAAAGTGAAATTATGATATTGGATGTTTTTCAAAACATTTTGAGCGATGGGATAGAAGTTATTAAGGCTGTGGAAAGAAGTCCATTTATTTCTATTTAGGTAGTGTTTCCCAATATTTTTTCTTTTTATCCCATGGACAAATATTATTTAATGCATACCATGCACATCCTTCTCCGTTTGCAAGTTGATTTGATTTTATGTCACAGGGTCTTCCTGCTATATCTTCCAGATCGGGGTTAATACTGTCTTCACTGATAGGTTTAACAGGCATTAACCTGTCAGTATTATCAATCATAAATCTGAATATGTCATGCCCATATTTATTAGGTCCGCCTTTAGGTCCGTTAGTGTCAACTGCAATCCATATATTTCTTTTTGTTGTAACATCTCCGTCAGCATTTATGCTTACATTTACAGAACTCCCGTCAGGCAATATATTACACGGGGCAGGGTAATCATTTCCTCTATTTTCCGTAATTGTTCGTGTGCCGTTATAATTTTTGTAACTGTAAAAATCTACGGTTTTTATTACTTTAAGGTTTTTATTATATTCATTTATAAATTCTTCTGCGAAAACGTAAGAGTTTGTATCATAATCATAATATGTATATGTTTCATGAATGTTATCAATTCCTAATGTATTTTTCGTTAAAATATATGCTTGTGAAATAACAGAATATGTCTTTTTAAATCTGCTTTCTAATTCTTTAGCTTTGTGTGCCGCAATCAGTGATGGCATTGTAATCGCTGCAATAACACCTATAATCCCAAGCGTAATCAAAATTTCAGCAAGAGTAAATCCTTGAAATATCCCCTTAAAATTCTTAAAAGCCCCAATGTGTCGGGTCAAGCGGCTGCGCTTGTCGGGGGGGGGGCAATCTTCAGAGCTTTAATAATCATACTTTTGACCTCCTGTATAAATAATTATGTCTTATTTGACTACTTTTGTCAAGTAATCAATATTGACAATAAAGTTTCAGCGGGTACAATAATAAACGTAACCCGTGATGGGGCGTCGCCAAGTGGTAAGGCACCTGGTTTTGGTCCAGGCATTCGGAGGTTCGAATCCTTCCGCCCCAGCCATTTTTAAAATTTACGTCTTTGAGCATTCGCCCAAAGGCGTTTTTTAGTTCTAAGTTATTATATATATTTATATTTTTACATTTCCATGTCATAATCAGTTTATGACTAATAAAAAGTATAATTACATAAAATGTGATACTCCTGAACACATAAATTTTCATACAAAAGCAGAAAAATTATTTAAAGAATACAATTCTTTGGATTACGAAAATACAACAAGAAAACGAGAAATTCTTAAAGATTTGTTTGGTTCTATTGGTAAAAATGTTTCTGTTGGTACAAATTTCTATTGTGATACAGGGAAGAATATTTTTATTGGTGATGATGTAATAGTAGGTCCTAATACTACTTTTATAGATAATGAAAAAATAATAATAGGTTCTTGCGTTCTGCTTGCTCCAAACTTGCAAATATACACTTCTCATCACCCAATATTACCTGAGAATAGATATATTTTAGATAGAAATGAAACCGATACTATGTATTTTAGAACAGGTGCTGACCCTGTTGAAATCAAAGACGGTGCTTGGATAGGCGGCGGGGTAATAATTTTACCCGGGGTTACAATCGGAAAAAATAGTATAATCGGAGCAGGAAGTGTTGTAAGTCGTTCTATCCCTGATAACTGTATAGCGGTTGGTAATCCTTGCAAACCGATTAAATTTTTTGAGGATATAAGAAAGGTTAACAGCAAATAAATAAATTTTCAGCGCATTACTTGACAAAGCGACTTTAGACTTGGATAATAAAGTAGAAGCAATTGTACAAAAAATTATTAACAATTTGAAAAAAGATAAAACATTATTTGTAATCCACACAGACTCTCAACAATAATAAATGCAGACAAAATTGCATTTATAAATGGTGGTTAATTAGTGGAATCTGATAATCATGATGAGTTTATATTCATTGAAAATGGATAATACAAGGCTCTTTATGAGATGCTGTTCAAAAAACAAGAAGTAAATGTATAAGGAGGGAAAATGATAGAAACAGGAGTTTTAAAATTTGAATATTCACATGGCCGTTCAGATACCGATGATTTATTAAATATTAATAATAAATTTATGACTTGTTCTCCTAAATGCCCAAGAATGCTATCAAGTGAAAAATTATTATTTCTTGTAATTATAGATGAGTACAATAAAAAATCATCTCCCAAAATTATTGGCAGAGCAAACACATATGGTTTTGTTGATACTAATATTGCAACACAAAATATGATAAATAAATATTCCGGGTTAAGCCATTATAAATATTATGTAGAGCTATACAATGTTGAAGTCATAGACAAAGTCATTAAAGATTGTATTCCTCTCTATGATATTATTGCACAGTTTCAACATAGTATGTTTCCACATACCACCGCTAAAAATCCATACAGAGCTTATGCACAACAATCATACAGATTAATCTCGAACTCTGCGCGAGATTATATTAATCAACTTTTAAACGCAGAGAAGTTAATTAAGTTATAAAAAGAATAAAGGAGGAAACAAATGACAAGCAAAAAAGCAGAAAAATGGTTAGAAGAAAGAGGTATCACACTTCAAGAAAATTTTGTAACAGCATTAAAAAAGCTAGCAAAAGATTTTCAAAAAGAACATGGAATTAAAAATATAGAAGAAGTTTACTCTTTGATAGGATTAAAGAAACAGTACCTAGTTTATTGGTCAAAAAATCCACATAGCGTACAGACAAAAAAACTACAAGTTAAAAATAATTTATACTGCTGCAGAAGTATTTAATTTGTCAGAATCTGAAAAAGAAATACTTGCAAACAAAGCCGGCTATACTTTAAATAAAAATCCTAATTTTAACGAACATCTAAACTATTTAATATACAATTCACACAAAAAAAATAAAATTATATATGATAGAGCACTGATTAGCGAAAGAATGTACAGACGGATAAAATCAGATTATCATCCGACAAAAACTTCTTTAATTGCTCTTGCAATATCATTAGATTTAAAACTTGAAGAAATATATTCTTTACTGCAAAAAGCCGGATATATTTTATCAGAATCTATTGCTTATGATATGACAATAAAATGGCTTCTTGAAAACACTTCAAATAATATGCAAAACAGGCTGTTTTACATCAATGACATATTATATGAACTGGAACTGCCTCTTTTAATGACTCGTGAAAAGTCATAATTAATTTCCATAAATGCAGAAACAAAAGTCAGATAATAAAGGTATTCCCGAAGATTTTGTAAATAATTCTTTTATGAATATCTTAAATTCAGCAGAAGAATATACAAAAACAAATGTTCTATCTGATGATGAATTGCAGAAAATGATTAGTTATATCGTTGAGACCGCAAAAAACAATTAAGACTACTATAATAACAAAATAGAGGGTATCAATCATCAAAAAGGAAACATAAAAGGGCATAGTACAATAGACAAAATTATGTATATTGTACTTCAACAAATAGATAAAAAAATGTACCATGGCCAAATGATAAAATCTTATGAAAAAGATTTAACTCAGCAAAGTGCAGAAGCGGCTCAGAAAAAAGAATATTACTCCAAATTCACTGCATCTCTTGCACATACCTTGGAAGATTTGAATGACCAAAATTTCGGCAATAAAGACAAAAAAGCTTATGCTTGAAATAATTTAACCAACATCTCAAGAATTCTATTAGAATTTTATCCAAAAGAACAAAATTTGAGTAATCCGGCTTTATTACAAGAATAAAAGACCGGAAAGGTTTATTCAGTTCCACAACGAGGTGTAAATCAATCTGCAAAATATTGGATTCATGATCCATATACATTTGACACCTGTTAATTTGACTGGGAAAATACAAAACTTAAATAATGATATTTATGTAGAAGGTAAAACTATCTATTCTAAACAGTAATATTATAAATCTGCTTACCTATAAAAGGCTCATATAATTGAGCCCTTTTTTTTATGTAAACGGTGACATAATTAATTACCACATTTGCCAAAATATACCGAATAAAATAAAAATTGCAATACACAGGAAAGGAGGCTTTATGAGAATAAAACAATACCATAATATATTTCCCCCTTAAACTAAAAACTATTTTAGGACTTAATAATATGTATAAATTATAGGAGATTTTAATATGTCAAATACCTTAAATTGTGTTGATACTTATATCAATGGATTAAACTACGATTCCAGAAATATTCTTGTTGATAATTCAAGTGTACCTGAATACAAAAAAGAAGATGGAAAATTAGAAGAAGATGGCACTTTTCTTGTGATAAAGAAAAAACAATGTTCTGTAGCAAATAATACATCAGAGCTTACATATGTTGACTCATTGGCTTCAAGACTCTTTCCAGGTGCAATGGTCTTGTGTAATAGTAATTTAATTGAAAACAACCCGTTGATGGTAACCTTAAAAACAAAACCGACAAAGTTCAGCATCGATTTACCTAATATGGATACAGGTATCGAAGTTAATACATTAACGAAATATGAACTTGATGCTGCAATTAAAGCTAAGATTGCCGAGTGGAAACAAAATAATCCAAACGGAAATATTGCCGCAAAAGTAAAGCACAGTTTATATGAAGTAAAAAGCCAGCATCAATTAAGTGCAGCATTAGGCTTAAACATCGCTAGTTCAAAATTGAATTTCAATATTGATTTCAATGCAATTGAAAATTCTGAAAGCAGAGACTGGATTTTGAAATTCGAACAGATTTATTATAATGTAACATTAAATAATTTTCAGAAACCTAGCGATATTATTGATGGATCTGTTTCTGAAGATGAATTACGAGGACTGGGTATCAATGACAAAAATCCTTTGGGGATCGTTAACAATGTAAATTATGGACGTATTATATATGTGCATTTTAAAACCAATAATAAGTCAATAGATTTAAGCGCAAAATTAAATGCCATACTAACCTCTCCAGCAAACCTAGATTCCAACGCTCAAGTTGATTATAAAGATATTAAAGATAATTTCTCTTTGGATGTCTTTATCTACGGAGGAGGCAGTTCTGCTTTCAGTGCCGTGCCGCAAATTAATATTGACACTATACACGAATTTATTGAACAAGGCTATAACTTCGATGCTCAACAAGAAGCCGCACCTATAGGCTATAGTGTAGCTTTTATGAAAAATGGAGCTCAAGAATTAGCAACAGTCAATAGTACATCTACATATATAGAAACAACAATAGAACGCTTTGATAAGGCTCATTTAAGAATTGAACAAAAAGCAGCATTTGTGAATTGTTTTAATATAACCTGGAATGAAATATCGTATGACCAAGCAGGGAATGCTGTTATAACAGCAAAATCCTGGGAACACAATAACCAAAATTGCTGCGTCGGTGAGCAATATGATTTGTTCTTCAATGGAAATGTTCGTAATTTACATATTGTTTCAAAAGGTTATACAGGAATAATATGGAATAAAATTCGTACAAACTTTGACAGAACAGTAAGCTTGGCTCCTGAAATGAAATTAACAGTAAGAGGGACTACATTAAATCAGAAATGCGAATTAACATAGTCATAAATTGTGCATTATAACCTATTAATAAGAGCAAAAATATTGACGAGGTGGACTTAAAGAAACTTGTCGGCTATTTTACAAAAATAGCCGACAAGTTTTTTGCCTGTTTGTATGTAAAGTTACAGTTCAATATTGCCACGAGACAACATGTGTTTCTTCATTTAAGCTCAGAAATAATCACAAAGGTGCCTGAGATTATATTATTTTTTTTAAAGCATTAATTATAAGTCCGGAACTGACATCATCTTTAAGATTATTTTTTATTATTATTCCAGGCAGCATAAGCTTTTCATTATTACTTTTTAATAATTTATTTAACTTATTTTGTAATTCTGTATTATTTATATTTGCGTAAATAACTATTTGTTCAGGATTATAAACGCACATATAAATTTTTATTGTATTTAAAAGAAATTTTTCCATCTCCTCTTTTGAATAAGAAAACTCATCCCAATTAATTCCGCAAGGAAGATATTTTATTTCTCCGGCAAGATTATTTTTACCTTTTATAATTTCCCCTTTAAAAAAAATTGCAGAACCGGGAGGATACTTAGACGGCATATAAATTCCAACACAATTTGAAATACTGAGCCTGCTGCAATAACCGTAAAGTGCCGAATTAATATCATTTTCGAAATATATGTCAAGTCCGAACTTCTTTCTCAGTGCAGCAGGAAAATTTGTATCTAAGCCGGAATAATCGCAGATTAAAAACTTGCCGTTGTATTCTTCCCCGGGAATTGAAAAAATTATAACTTTTATATTAGGGTATTGTGTAAGAAGTTTCTGTATATTTTTTTCAAAGCAAGCCGCTGATATCTTATTTATTTCCTTAACTGCTTTTATTGTTTCTCCATAAAGATTACAAACCGAATAACAAACAATATCTTGCTTTTTTTCTTCATACATATAAATTATAAGTGCAAGCCTTACCGTTTCATTAAACCTGTAAGAAGTTGCCGGTCTCCCCAAGTCAGGATGAATTGTTTTATCTTCCAAAATTTCGTTATCTGCAAGCAGTGTTTTTACTAGAGAATTAACCGTAACAACACTTAATCCCGAGATGCTCGCGAGTTCTGATTTAGTTGCGGTTCTTCTTTCTCTAAAAATACTCTTTAATTTCTCTAGATTTATTTTTTTTATTATATTTTCTTTCATAAAATTTTTCTTAAGTTTTCAACCATTCTTGAAGCAGTTTCAAGCTTTTTAGAAACAGCTCCTGCTGCAAGTTTATTTACATCTTTTTCGAAATCTTTTGGCAAAATTTTGCAATTATTTTTTGCAAATTCCACAAGTCTTTTCTCTCCCGGGTGAAGAATTTTATTTTTTGCAAAAATTATATCGAAATAACTAGCCAAAAATGCTGCACTTCTATGATTAATACTATTTAAATCATTTCGTTTGACTGCTTTTTCAAGCTGTTCATAATATGATGCAAATGGTTTATCTTTTAAAAGCATCATATTTCGCTTTATAATATTTTCTTTAAGTTTTTCCGGATAAGGGGTTTGCAGTCTGTTTTTTAACCCCTTAAGCCATCCTTTTTTATCGTATGATATCTCAATTACATTCAATGTATGCAGAAAGCATGTTGTATAGCCGTTTGAAGGATAATGTTTTAACCATACATTTTCGAAATTATTTTCAAACCACTGTTTGTTAAAATACATTACGTCAAGCTGTCTGCCCATTTTATCAACAAAAAACTCATCACCTGCACCGAAATATTCACAGCCTATCTCATAATTTGACGAGTATTTTTTTACGATTTCAGCTCGTTCCCCGATAGGGATATCCTTATCCGTAAAAATATAAACATCTATATCAGAAGCCTTATCTGCTGTTTTCGCAGCACTTGAACCGCCAATACCAATTGCTTCTACTTCTTCAAACCGTTTAAACTCATCAATAACACTGTTTAAAATTTCATTATTTTGCATTATTTTATCCTCATTAATATTTCTTGTAAAGATATCTTGTCCCTCGAACTTCAGCCTGTTATTTGACTGAGTTCCGCCATAAAAATACAATGGATTTATTCTGCTAATTTTCATTATCAGCCTCTGTTTTTATATTTATTAAATATACTTAATTAAGTTACTTTAATAATATATTATAAAAACAAACTTGTCAACTTATAATACGGAATAGAACCTATTATTGAAATAGTATACAATTCGGAATACCCGAACGGATTATTTCACCTTTTTCTTCCTTGTAACTATTAATAAAACTCCGAGAAGAATTAATGCAACTCCCATGCAAATTCTTACGGTGAGTTGTTCATGAAAAATAAGTACCCCGAAAAATAATGCGGTTAAAGGCTCTAAAGCTCCTAAAATAGCTGTTGTGGTTGATCCCACAAGTTTGATTGATATTGTAATTGTTTCAAGAGAAATTATTGTAGGGAAAATAGAAAGCCCGATTGCAAGAAACCACAAATAGGGTTTGTCCAATATTTGCAGCTGAGTACAGAATTTTAGATTAATAATATAAACCAGAAGTCCGAACAACATTACGTAGAAACTCATTTTAGCCCTGTTAATATGTTTTACCGCTTTTATATTTTTAACCCCGACTATATAAAGAGCGTACAGTAAAGCCGATAGAAATACTATACCTACACCGTATAAGTTTAAACTTAAGCCTGTTTTCCCTTTGTATAAGAGTATAATTCCAATAGAAGTCAGAAGAATTGAAGAAATCACTGTTTTCGTTATCTTTTCTTTAAAAAATAAAGCCATGATAACCGCAACCAGAACAGGATAAATAAATAAAATTGTACAGGCGATACCTGCTTCTATATAGTTAAAAGCATCATAAAGCGTTAAAGAGGATAATGAAAAGAATATTCCGAGAATTAAAAGGGGTAAAAATTCTTTACGTGAAATGTTTAATGCTGTTTTTTTGACAAATTTTAACCACAAACCGTAAATTACAACTGCTAAAGCATACCTGTAAAAAAGTACAGAGTTAATACCTATTCCGGCTGCAAAAAGCGGCAGGGCAAATAAGGGGTTTGTTCCGTAACTGGCTGATGCTATTGCACCGTTCAGAATGCCTTTTACACGTCTGTTCAATTTTGTCTCCTCTTAATTTAAATCTATATTAAAGAGCAGTAAAAATCAATCAAACTATAAGTCGATATCGGATTCTTTTATCGGGGCACCGATTACGCGTTCAAGTTCTGCTGCGTTAATATTGT
>ERZ780032.295-NODE-295-length-18590-cov-10.381602_pt1 | contig 18590 bp, 9 predicted proteins | sample MGYA00511856_ERZ780032 | MGnify/ENA primary metagenome ERZ780032 (study PRJEB29588, sample SAMEA2147983) | human gut metagenome | biome: human gut; feature: human-associated habitat; material: faeces | place: Denmark | collected 2008/2010 ...
AGATTTGAGGAGAAAAAATATGAAGAAATTTCTCAGGAATTAGGTATTTCTATAAATACGGTTAAGTATCATATAAAGAATGCATTATCTTTCCTTCAGACTGAATTGAGCAAATATTTAATTGCTTTGATTTTATTTTTTTCGTGTTAAAACAGAAAAAAGTTCTTTTAGGACTACCCTGTATTTAAAATAAATCGTCTTCACTTTAGAAACAACAAAGATGAAAGCAGAAAAAGAACATATTGATGAATTAATAGTATCCTATTTAAGTAATGAGTTGGATGGAAATGCTGTGCATGAACTGAAGGAGTGGATAGCTGCGTCTGTGGAAAATGAAAAGTATTTTATGCAGCGGCAAGAAATTTGGTTTTCTGCCATAAGTGTGAAAGAGGATGTTAAATATGATAAGAGCAAAGCATTTGAACAATTTAAAAATAGAATTGCTAATCAGAGGTTGAATGATAAAAGAGAACGTGAAAATTTCTGTTTGTCTAAATTTTGGCGTTATGCAGCTGTTATTGTTGTATTGTTCTCAGTTTCTTATTTTTCTTATTGGAGGGGTGGAATAAGTATAAAAGAGGTATTTTCGGATATCATTGTGGAGGCTCCTCTTGGTTCCAGAACAAAATTGACCTTGCCGGATGGGACATTAGTGTGGTTGAATGCCGGATCGCGTATAACATATTCACAAGGATTCGGAGTAGGGAATAGAAAAATAGAATTGATAGGAGAAGGGTATTTTGAAGTTAAACGAAATGAAGAAGTTCCATTTCTTGTGAAAACGAATAGTTTGCTGGTAAAGGTATTGGGGACGAAATTTAATTTTCGGGATTATCCGGATGATGCAGAAGCCATTGTTTCTTTGTCCGAAGGAAAAGTGGCATTGAATAATTTATTGAAAAAAGAAAAAGAAGCTTTTTTGTTACCCAATGAAAGGGTGGTCTTGAATAAAAAGAATGGCAGAATGCATGTGGAGTATTCTACTGTTTCCAATGCATTACAATGGACTAATGGATATTTATTTTTTGATGAGGAATTGTTGCCAGATGTTGTGAAGGAGTTAGAACGTAGTTATAATGTGAAAATACAAATAGCTAGTGATACTTTGAATACTTTCAGGTTCTATGGAAATTTCGTTCATCGTGAGCAAAATATTCAGGAAGTTTTGGAAGCATTATCTGCGACCCGTAAGATTCATTATATTATTGAAGGACACAATATAACTTTATATTAAGTAGGGAGTGGATTAAAATTGTTTAACCTTAAAATTAAAAGTATGAATAGAATTAGAGCTGTAATACTGTAATAGGGGTACGAAAGGGATGAAAAAGAAAAGGTGGGAAGATATAGGGATTTTCCCACCTTGATGAAATCTCTTTTTCGACTTACGATTGTGAGTGCGCTTTTAGAGAATGCAAAGTTAATGATTTTTCTCTTTAAAAGCTAAGTTCATTTAATTTTTTAATTAATAAATTACTAATTTATGAAAAACAAGAGAAAGGCCATATTATTGGTCGGGGCTTTGCTTTGCCTTAATTTGAATATCTTCTCACAGAATATACCATTGAAAATGAATAAAGTATCGGTGAAAAAAGCTATGACTGAGCTAAAAGAAAAAAGTGGATATTCATTTGTGTATATAGCTGGGGATTTAGATACGAAAAAGATTGTTGATATAGACGCTGAGCAACTGCAAGAAGTTATTGAGCAAATCTTGGAAGGACAAAATGTTTCTTATGAGATAAAAGATAAAAATATCATTATTCGGAAGAAGGAAGTAGAACAGTCCATGTTGAACGAGAAAAAATTACAAGATATTTCAGGGCTTGTGATGGATGTTATGGGAGAACCTATCGTAGGAGTTAATGTGATGGAAAAGGGGACTACTAATGGTACTATTACTGATATGGATGGTAAGTTTTTACTTAAAGCTCCTGCGAATGCAACTCTTATTATTAGTTTTATCGGTTATAAGACTCTTGCTGTTAATTTGGAAGGGGAAAAGAATGTGAATATAACTCTGAAAGAGGATTTGGAACAATTAGATGAAGTGGTGGTGGTTGGTTATGGAACTCAAAAAAAATCTAGTTTGACAGCATCCGTGGCGACAGTGCCTGCAAAAGAACTGAGTAAACAGATGGGGCATTCTGTTGCAGCTGCTTTGCAGGGGAGGGCTCCAGGAGTAGAAATATTGCAAAAGGGGGGAGAAGCTGGGGCAGATATCAAGATACTTGTTCGGGGAGCAGGTACATTTGGTGCTACTGAACCTTTATATGTTATTGATGGTGCATTTTCTAATAATGGGCTAAATTCGTTGAATCCTTCAGATATTGAATCAATAGAAATCCTGAAGGATGGTTCGGCGGCTGCCATTTATGGCTCTCGCGCTGCAAATGGGGTTGTGCTGATAACTACCAAGCATGGTCAAAAAGGTAAAGCAAAAGTTGAAATTTCTGCAAACTATTCTTTGCAGACTCCTTCTAAATATCTTGATTTTCTAGATGCAAATGAGCATCGCGAATATACTAAGCAAATTGTTGCAAATTCAACAAACCAGACTCAAGCTCCAGAAAATATTCATCCTACTAATCCTGATATTAATACTGACTGGCAAGATGCATATCTAAGAAATGCTCCTATGTATAATTTGAATGCTTCAATTTCTGGTGGTGGTGAATATTCAACTTTTAATACAAGTTTGGGGTATTTTGATCAGCAAGGTATTATGGAATTTTCTGGTTTTAAGAAATATAATGCACGTGTCAATGGAACGTTTAAGAAAGGACGTTTGACTGTTAGTGAAACTCTTTCTGCTGCTTTTACAAATAAGGAGCCTCAAGTAAGGATGGTGATGGGGATTCCTACTGTTCCAATGACTGATGTAGAGGGAAGGTATGTATCTGCAGGTAAAGATTATTATGTAAATGAAGGAAAAGTTACTAATCCGTTTGCATCTTATTCCAATACTGTTCGAAGAAATAAAACAGTTAATGTTACTGGTAGTTTGAATATAGGACTGAATTTATATAAAGGATTGGATTATAAGCTACTACTTGGAGGTGACTATATATCAACAAATAATATATCTCGGTCCATTGCTTTTGACTCCAATTGGGATGAGAATGGTAATGCAGATCCTGATTATAGCAGAACGATTAATTCACTATCTGAAAGTCGTGGACAGCGATTTAGTTATACAATTGATAACATTTTGACTTATAAGAATATGTTTGCTGGTCATACTATTGACGCAATGGTAGGTACAAGTTGGATGAGAGAATACTATAGAACTATGGGGATTGGTTCTGGTTCTACAGATTTGGGTGGTCCTAATATTACTATTTTTAATGGGAAAGGAGATATAACAAGTGAAGAATACAATTCAGCTTTACTCTCCTTTTTTGCTCGCTTGAACTATGACTATAAGGAGCGTTATCTTGTTTCTGCAAGTATTCGTAGTGATAAATCTTCCAAATTTGCTAAAGGAAATAGGGTCGGTTACTTTCCTTCGGTTTCAGTGGGTTGGAATATACATGAAGAGAATTTTTTTAATATAGAATGGATAAGTAAAATGAAGATTAGAGCTAGTTATGGTGAATTAGGAGCTAATTTTATAGATTCATATTCTTTCCTTTCTACGGCTTATGGTCCAATACCTTCTGTATTCGGTGAAAATCAGATTGGTCAAAGTAGTGTGATGAATGGTTATGTAACCAAATTTGCTCAGGAAAATTTGACTTGGGAAAAATCAATATCTAAAAACGTAGCATTGGAAATGGCTTTTCTGAATAATAAAATTTCTTTTACAGCTGAATATTTTTGGAAAGATAATAATGACTTACTTGCTCCATTACTTCCATTAGCATCGTCAGGGCAAACCATTATGACTAATGGGGGGGATTTGCCAGTCTTTAATTCTGCATCTGTTGAAAATAAAGGTTTTGAATTTACGGTAGGTTATCGTAATAATTGGAAGGATTGGAGTTTGGATGTTACTGCCAATATTTCGGCATTAAGAAATAAAGTAAAGAGTTTGGGTGAGGGAGTACAACCCATTAAGGCAGAGGTGATGATGAGTGGTTCTTTTAATGACCGTCCTACTATTACTAAACCGGGCTTGCCTATTGGTACCTTTTGGGGATATGTGGTGGAAGGTTTTGATAATGATGGTAATTTTATTTTTCAGGATAATAATGGTAGTGTGAATGGTGTATTGACAGGAAAACCGGATGGGAAGATTGATGAGAATGATAAAACGGATATTGGTAATCCTCATCCGGATTTTACTTATGGTTTAAATATAAATGTAGGTTATAAGAATTGGGATTTGACTGCTTTTTTCCAAGGAACGCAAGGTAACGATATTTTTGCTTTAATGAAATATGATTGGTATTTTGGAGGAGCTAATAGTGCTACCCTAAAGGATGCTTTCTATAATTCATGGACTCCGCAAAATCCTAATGCAGAAGCTCCCTAAACTGAATAGTAAAAACAGTTCTGGCATAAACTCGCTTCCAAGTACATTCTATGTGGAGGATGGTTCTTATTTCAGATGCAAGAATCTACAAATCGGTTATTCCTTTAATAAGAAATTATTGCAAAAATTCCATATAGAATCATTTAGAATATATGCGGGGGTACAAAATTTATTCACTATCACAAAATATCCCTTGTATGATCCCGAAGTTAGTTCAAACGTGTTGTTTGACAGAGGTGTGGATGGTTTCTGGCAAGCACAGGAAAGTCCTCATGAAGCAACAATGAATTCTAGAGTATATAATCTTGGTGTCAATTTAACTTTCTAAAAACAGAATAAGTATGAAAATAATGTTGCGTAAAATTATAGTTATCATTATCAGTTTTGTAACTATTGGAATGATGGGCTCATGTGAAGATATTTTTAATGATTTGGCGGTGAATCCTAATCAATCAGACGTTAATTCATTTTATACTACACTAGAAAATTGTAATAAGGGAATTCTTGGTATCTATGGGTATATTTCGACTCCTCGTAATTTGGGAGCTTGTGGATTTGGTTTGATGTTGACTCGTAGTGATGAGGGGTGTTCGGTAGCTGATTATGGAGTACCAGGTGCTTATAATGAAGAGTTTACCCCTTCTTATTATTCATTGGTTCAACCTTTTCAGTTAATGTATACAGCTGCTTCCCAAGCTAACCAAATGATTGAAAGTCTTACTGAAATAGAATTCAGCAATAAAGAATTACAGGATGCATATTTGGGGGAGGCTTATTTTCTTCGTGCATTTACACATTTCTTTTTATTCATCAATTATAGGAATATTCCTTTGATTAAAGAATTGCCTAAGGCTCCTAATGAATATAAGCCTCAGGCAACACCTGAAGAGGCTTGGGATTTTATTATAGATGATCTGATCAAAGCTAAAGATTTACTTCCTGACAAGAATTTTTGGGATGCTAAAAATAAAGGACGTGTGACGAAAGCTTCTGCTTATGCACTTTTGGGTAAGTCATATCTTTATAGATCCGGTATTGAACCCAAATATGGAACTTCACAAACAACTTATTATAATGAGGCTGCTGCGGCTTTTGCAGAAATCATTAATGGTAATTGTGGAAACTACAGATTGGTAGATGACTATTCATGGAACTTTGATGTGGCACATGAAAATAATGATGAATCTATTTTTGAAGTACAATTTGTCGGAGTGTTGAATACAGGATTTAACCCAGGATTTGTGGACAGTGGGTTGTTCAATGATGTCCGGTGTAAAATGTGTATAATGAATAGAAGTAGAAATTCGAATAGTTCTGCACAGGTTATGCACAATTGGTTATATGATAAATTTGTAGCGTCAAAAACAGTGACAGGAGAAACTGATCCACGTATGTTTGGTTCGTTTGTTTTTAATGATAATGTATCGGAGATTATACGTCCGAAAGGTATGAAGGTTACTTTTCTTGAAGGGAAGGATTGGGAAGCAGAAATGGGTTCAAAGGAAGGAACATTTGGTGAACAATATGAGTTGGCAATGGGATATAAAATGTGTAGTAGGAAATGGTTGGATTGGACCTTACCTCCGACAGATGATGCTGGTGGGCATTTTTTTAATGGACGTGCACAAGGAGTAAACTGGAGAATGATTCGTTATTCGGATGTTTTGCTGATGTATGCTGAAGCTGTAGTAATGGGAGGGAAAGCCACTGCAAACATAACCCCGTTAGAAGCAATAAACAAAGTACGCGATAGGGTAGGAGTACCTCATGTAACAGAAGCTAATATGAGAACTATTGAAGATGAACGTATTCTAGAACTTACCTATGAAGGCTTCCGATTCTTTGACTTGCTTCGTTGGGGTAAAGTAGTAGAGCGTTTTCGCGAATTGGAAAATACTGATCCTTTGTTTAAAAGGTTTAGCAGGGCTCAATATATGGGGTTTAAGGAAAATAAGAATGAATGGGTTCCATTGCCAATTGATGAAGTAGAGGGTAATCCATATATCACTAAAAATAATCCAGGATGGTAATTAAAAATAGAATAATTATGAAAGTATTTTATTATATTATATGTGCAGCTTGCTTTGCCGGCTGTGTGTCATCTTCCAATGATAAAACGGTGAAAGAGAATGGTAGAACATTGCATAATGGCATTGTGCTGCCCGAGCAATGGCCTCCTAGTATGATTGATGATGGAGTACGTCGCGAAATGTCTTTACCTTATATTTCAAACAAACCGACTGTTATTTCTGTAAATCTAGGACGCCAATTATTCGTTGATGATTTTTTAATTGCAGAAACAGATATGGAGCGTGTTTCCCATAAGGCTATGTTCTATGAGAATAATCCGGTACTTGCTCCGGATAAGGAGTGGGAATACACTTTTGAATGTGCTCCTTATGCTGCTCCTTTCAGTGATGGAATATGGTATGATGAAAGCGAACAAAAATTTAAAATGTGGTATTTGGCTGGTGCCGGATCTATGCACAAACATCGTCAAAGCTTTTATACTTGTTATGCGGAGTCAAAAGATGGGAAGCATTGGGAAAAAGTGAATATGGATATAGTGCCGGGTACGAATATTGTAGATACTTGTGATCGGGATGCGGCTACAGTTTGGCTCGATAAAATGTGTCCAGAACCAGAAAAACGTTTCAAACTCTTCAATGTGGAAAAACATAGTGGAGGATGGAAAATAATTTTAAAATATTCAAAAGATGGTATTCATTGGTCGGAAGGAGTTGCGCAATCAGGACCGGTGGGGGATCGTACCACTGCTTTCTATAATCCGTTTACTCAAAAATGGGCTATTAGTCTACGGCAGGGGAGTAAAGCAGACGGACGCTCTAGAGGCTATTTGGAAAATGAAGATCCAGAGATGGCAGTTAGCGTGGCGCATTCATTGGCTAAAGGAATAAAGGATAAAAATATAGTTTTGTGGTTTACTCCTTCCGATAAGGAACTGCCACATCCTGAATTTCCTGATGTGCGTCCAGCCATTTATAATTTTGATGCTATGCCTTATGAAAGTGTTATGCTAGGGTTCTATGCTATGTGGAAAGGACCAGAGAATGATCTCTGTGGTAAGTTAGGTATTCAGAAAAGAAATGAAATAGGGATGGGATATAGTCGGGATGGTTTTCATTTTTATCGTCCCAGTTATGAACCTGTTATGGGAGTAAATGAAACGGAAGGGGCATGGAATTGGGGAAATATGCAGTCTGTTATTGGCGTACCTCTCATTGTTGGTGATTCTTTGTATTTGTATTCTAGTGGAAGAATGAAGAATAAAGTGATGTGGGATGGATTTACTTCTACTGGGTTGGCAACTTTACGTCGTGATGGGTTCGTTTCCATGCATACAGACACAGAAGGGGTACTTGTTACCGAGAAAATAAAGTTTGATGGTAATCATTTTTTTGTGAATGCACAAGCAAAGGATTTGCAGGTGGAGATAATGGATGAAAATGGTAATGTGATTACGGGATTTTCCAGAGAGGATTGTAAGGAAATGAATGATTTGAACAATACTAAACAATTGGTAACTTGGAAATCAGGTAAAAAACTTGCTGCTCTTTCAGGCAAGATAGTTAAAGTGAAGTTTTATGTTACTTGTGGAGATTTATATGCTTTTTGGATTTCTCCATGGGACACAGGAGAAAGTAGGGGATATACAGGTGGTGGTGGTCCGGGACTCAATCCTTGTGGAATCGATATTAAATAACTGATATGTATAAAACATAGTTGTGTTACATCGTGTATTTTGTTGGTGGCTGCTTCATGAGAATGAAGCAGTCATTTTTTGTATTACAGATAAATTTTGCTTGGTTGAGCTAAGTCAATATTTAAGTATGAGGAAAATGTAGACATAAAAAAAGGAGCAACGCCTTGCTCCAACCTTTGTTAACCTTAAATCTAATACTATGAAAAACACGTTGCAAAGGTACGTGTTTTAGTGAATTTTGCAAATAAAACAACTAAAAAAATATGTTTTCTAACACGTTTTAATACTTTTGTCCTATTTGTTAAGGATGAGGACTTTTTTTATTTACTTGTATTTTGTCTTTTTTACATATAAAACCGTATATTTGTTGCCACTTTTGCAAAAGGATAAAAACGAATGGTTTCAGTAGATAATTTGAAAGTAGAGTTTGGAGTAACGCCTCTGTTTGAGGATGTGTCATACGTTATCAATAAGAGAGATCGTATTGCGCTGGTCGGGAAGAATGGGGCCGGTAAGTCTACTATGCTTAAGATATTGGCAGGAATACAGGCGCCTACTTCAGGTAGTGTTTCTGTTCCGCGTGATGTGACGATAGGCTATCTGCCTCAAGTCATGATTCTGAGTGATAAACATACTGTGATGGAAGAGGCGGAGATGGCTTTTGAACATATCTTTGAGTTGCAGGCTAGTATTGAGAGAATGAATCAGGAGTTGGCGGATAGAACAGATTATGATTCAGAAAACTATCGTAAACTGATTGAGAAATTCACCCATGACAATGAACGCTTTTTGATGATGGGAGGTACCAATTATACAGCTGAGATAGAACGTACATTGATGGGGTTGGGATTTAGCCGGGAGGATTTTAACCGTCCTACATCTGAGTTCAGTGGTGGATGGCGTATGCGTATAGAGTTGGCCAAGTTGCTGTTGCGACGGCCCGATGTGTTGCTGTTGGACGAGCCTACCAATCATCTGGATATAGAAAGCATTCAATGGTTGGAAAACTTTTTGAAGACAAGTGCGGGAGCCGTTGTATTGGTGAGCCACGACCGTGCATTTATTAATAATGTGACCAATCGTACGATTGAAATATCTTGCGGGCATATCTATGATTATAAAGTGGCTTACGATGAGTTTGTGGTATTGCGCAAAGAACGTCGTGAGCAGCAATTGCGTGCATACGAGAACCAGCAGAAGCAAATTCAGGATACGGAAGATTTCATAGAGCGTTTCCGTTATAAGGCTACCAAGGCTGTACAGGTGCAGAGCCGCATCAAGCAATTGGAAAAAATAGTTCCTATTGAAATTGATGATGAAGATAATTCAGCCTTGCGGTTGAAGTTTCCGCCTGCCATGCGTTCCGGCAATTATCCGGTCATTTGTGACGGGGTGAAGAAAGCATATGGCAGTCATATCGTTTTTCACGATGTGACTTTGACTATTAATCGAGGTGAGAAGGTAGCTTTTGTCGGAAAGAATGGGGAAGGTAAGTCCACTTTGGTGAAATGTATAATGGACGAAATCCCATACGAAGGTAAACTGACCATCGGGCACAACGTACAGATTGGTTATTTTGCTCAGAATCAGGCTCAGATGTTGGATGAAAATCTGAGTGTCTTTGATACGATTGATTATGTGGCAAAAGGGGATATTCGTTTGAAGATTCGTGATATTCTGGGAGCATTCATGTTTGGAGGTGAGGCTTCTGATAAAAAAGTAAAGGTACTGTCGGGTGGGGAGCGGAGTCGTCTTGCCATGATAAAACTTTTGTTAGAACCGGTGAATTTCCTTATTTTGGACGAACCTACCAATCATCTGGATATGCGCTCAAAGGATGTATTGAAAGAAGCTATCAAGGAATTTGATGGAACGGTGATTGTTGTTTCTCATGACCGTGAGTTCTTGGATGGACTGGTGACCAAAGTTTATGAATTCGGAGGTGGAGTAGTAAAAGAACACATTGGTGGCATTTATGATTTTTTACAGAAAAAGAAAATAGAGAGTCTGAATGAGTTGCAGCTTTCGGCTTCTCCTACTGTGTCTGCCACTAAAAAGGAAGAACCCGAAACGGTTAGTGAGAACAAATTATCTTATGAGGCGCAAAAGGAATTGAATAAGAAAATTCGCAAATTGGAGAAACGAATTGCGGATTGTGAACAGAAAATAGAAAAGCTGGAAACTGAGATTGGCGAGGTGGAAGCTGATATGGCTACTCCCGAAGGTGCATCGGATATGGCTTTGTATGAAAAGCATCAGAAACTGAAAAAGGACTTGGATCAGACGGTAGAAGAATGGGAGGCCGTTTCTATGGAATTAGAAGAGATGCAGGGAAGTTAAAGTATGTATCATATATATAGAACAAATGAAAGCAAAACATTATTTACCAATGGCTGTATTGGCTCTGGCAGTAGCTGCTGGATGCGACAGTAAAAAGGAAGCCGTCATGACTTCGGGTATAGACTTGACAAATTTGGACACTACGGCTGTTCAAGGAGCTGATTTTTATCAGTATGCTTGTGGCGGATGGATGAAGAAACACCCTCTGACCAATGAATATTCCCGTTTTGGCTCATTCGATATGCTTGCTGAAAATAATCGGGAACAACTGAAAGGATTGATTGTGGAAATTGCTGCCGGGCAGAATGCGCAAGGTACAATAGGTCAGAAAATAGGGGATATCTATAATTTGGCTATGGATAGTGTGAAACTGAATGCGGATGGAGTAACTCCTATTCAAGCTGATTTGGAAAAGATTGCTTCAGTGAAGGATAAATCGGAAATAGTTCCTTTGATGGCGGAACTGGCTCATAGCGGTGTATTCCCTTATTTCAGTTTCTATGTGGGTGCCGATATCATGGACAGCAAGAGCAATTTGTTTCAATTGTATCAAGGGGGTATCAGTCTGGGTGAAAAAGAATATTATCTGGACAATGATGATGTGACTGTCAATATCCGTAATAAGTATAAGGAACATATTGTAAAGATGTTCCAATTGGCTGGTTTTGATGAGGCTGCCGCTAAAAAGAAAATGGAGGCTGTAATGGATATCGAAACCCGTATTGCAAAAGCTTCTTTCAGTGCGGTGGAACAGCGTAACCCTGCGGCCAATTATCATAAAATGTCTTTGGATGAATTAAAGAAAGAGATTCCGGGCATTGACTGGGATGCTTTCTTGAATGGTATAGGCGTGAAAGGGGTGACTGAACTGAGTGTTTCTCAAGTGGAGCCGATTAAAGAGGTTGAGAAAATTATCAATAGCTTGCCGGTTGAAAATCAGATCGCTTATATGCAATGGAGTCTGATAGACAGGGCTGCCGGTTACTTGAGTGATGATTTGGTGGCACAAAATTTTGATTTTTATGGAAAAACACTATCCGGCAAACAGGCTAACCAACCTCGTTGGAAGCGTGCTGTAAGTACTGTAAATGGAGTACTGGGTGAAGCGGTAGGTCAGATGTATGTGGAGAAATATTTTCCGGCAGCCGCAAAAGAACGTATGGTGCAGTTAGTAAAGAATCTGCAGACCGCATTGGGAGAACGTATTCGGAATTTGGAATGGATGGGTGACAGCACAAAGATTAAAGCTATTGAGAAGTTGAATTCTTTTTATGTAAAGGTAGGCTATCCTGATAAGTGGAGGGATTATACCGGTTTGAATATTGAAAAAGATTCTTATTGGGCCAATGTGAAGCGTGCTACAGAATTCGAACTGGATTATATGTTATCCAAGGCAGGAAAGCCGGTTGACAGAGATGAATGGGGAATGACTCCGCAGACTGTCAATGCATATTATAATCCGACCACGAATGAGATTTGTTTTCCGGCGGGTATTCTTCAATATCCGTTTTTTGATATGAATGCTGATGATGCATTTAATTATGGAGCTATTGGCGTGGTTATCGGTCATGAAATGACTCATGGATTCGATGATCAGGGACGTCAGTTTGATAAGGATGGTAATTTGAAAGATTGGTGGACAGCCGAAGATGCCAAACGTTTTGAAGAACGTGCTCAGGTAATGGTGAATTTCTTTGATAGCATCCAGGTTTTGCCGGGACTCAATGCCAACGGTTCTTTGACTTTAGGTGAGAATATAGCCGATCATGGTGGTTTGCAGGTTTCTTTCCAGGCGTTCAAGAATGCGACAAAAGATGCTCCCCTGCCGGTAAAAGACGGATTTACTCCGGAACAGCGCTTCTTCTTGTCATACGCCGGAGTGTGGGCTGGCAATATCCGCGACGAGCAGATTCGTTTGCAAACCAAGTCTGATCCACATTCATTGGGCAGATGGCGTGTGAACGGAGCACTCCCTCAAATAGGTGCATGGTATGATGCTTTTGGCATTAAAGAGGGGGATCCTATGTATTTGGCTCCTGAAAAACGTGTCTCTATTTGGTAAGCTTTGTATGTAAAAGATAATAAGAAAGCATGGTAATTGCTGAGAATTCGGCATTTACCATGCTTTCTTTTTGGATTTTACATGATAAACACCTATTTTTGTGCCCGATGAAACGGAGACGATACATAGCATGGGTATTGATGTTGGTCAGCATTATCATGTTGACAGCATCTGTTCTGCCTCATCATCATCACCGGGAAATTCTTTGTTTGCAGCATGATATGACTTTGTGCGGCTGTCAATGTTCCGTGCAGCATCAGCAGCATAATAATAGTTCTGATGAGAATCATACATGTAATGCCGGATGTGTGACCAAGTTTAAAAGTGTAACTCCGGATCGGGCCCAAGACAGTGTTTCTCCTGATTATTCGTTTTGTTTGCTGTTATATACGGTGACGGATGTATTGGCGCTTTCATTGCGGTTGACAGAACACAACACATTACCTTATAATTACTATTTAGAAAAACTGCATTCTACGTGTCTTCCCCACGTAAAGGGGTTGCGTGCTCCTCCTTGCGATGTTCTTGCTTAACAGATAGAAAGTTTATCTTTTTATCCGCAACTTTGTTGCATTTTCTTTACACTAATTTTGCATTTAATAAAAAGTAAGAACAAATAATATCATCATGAAGAAACTTATTTTTATGGGAGTCTTAGGCTTGTTCCTCTTAGGCTCTTGCAACAGTAAATCGGGTCATGATCACGAAGGACACGATCATGGAACGGAGGAAGCACATAATCACGACCACGAAGGGCATGACCATAATCACGAAGGGCATGACCATGAAAAAGAAAACCACGACCATGAGAATGAAGGTCACGAAGGGCATAATCATGAAGCGGAAGCTTCTGCAGCCGGACATTCCGATGAGATAATTCTGGCTCCAGAAAAAGCAAAAGCAGCCGGGGTAGAATCGGAAATAATCCGGCCTGAATCATTCCGTCAGGTGATAACGACCAGCGGTCAGGTGCAGGCAGCACAAGGCGATGAAAGCGTAGTAGTCGCCAATGTAGCCGGTGTGGTTTCTTTCCGCCATCCGGTAACGGACGGTATGAGTGTGAGCAAGGGGGCTCCCATTCTGAATATCTCTGCTGAGAATATGCCGGACGGAGACCCTGTAAAACGTACCCGTATCGCATATGAAACCGCCAAAAAAGAATATGAACGTGCCGCCAAGTTGGTAAAAAGTCAGATAATATCGCAGAAAGATTTCAATGCCATTAAGGAGAGTTATGAAAATGCATTATTGGCATACGAGGCTATTTCAAAGAACCAGACCAAAACAGGTGTGTCCGTTACAGCTCCTTTAGGTGGCTATATCAAGAATTGTCTGGTGCAGGAAGGTGACTATGTGTCGGTAGGCCAGCCTTTGGTGAGTATCACTCAGAACCGTCGTCTGTTCCTTCGTGCAGATGTTTCCGAGAAATATTATGGTTATCTGCATAGCATCCAGTCGGCAAACTTCAAGACTCCATACGATAATAAGGTATATGAGCTGGGTGAGTTGAAAGGGCGTCTGCTTTCTTATGGTAAAGCATCCGGTGGTACTTCTTTTTATGTGCCTGTAACTTTCGAATTTGATAATCGGGGAGATGTGATTCCCGGTTCGTATGTGGAGGTGTATCTGCTCTCGTCGGAAATGCCCGATGTGCTGGCCTTGCCTGTTACGGCACTGACCGAAGAACAAGGTTTGTACTTTGTTTATCTGCAACTGGATGAGGAAGGATATAAGAAACAGGAGGTAACTTTGGGAGCGAGCAACGGAAAGGAAGTGCAGATTCTGACCGGTTTGAAAGCCGGTGACCGTGTGGTAACAAAGGGAGCTTATCAGGTGAAATTAGCGTCGGCCAGCAATGCGATTCCGGCTCATAGTCATGAACATTAATCAGCCGTCCTATGCTAAATAAGATTATACATTTTTCCCTTCAGAACCGTATATTGGTTCTGGTGGCGTCGGTTTTGCTGCTTATCGGCGGTACTTACACGGCTTTTCATACGGAAGTCGATGTGTTCCCCGATTTGAATGCGCCGACTGTAGTGATTATGACCGAAGCGAATGGTATGGCAGCCGAAGAGGTGGAACAATTGGTAACCTTTCCTGTAGAAACTGCCGTGAACGGTGCGACCCATGTGCGCCGGGTGCGTTCATCTTCCACCAATGGCTTTTCCGTTGTGTGGGTGGAATTTGAATGGGATACCGATATCTATCTGGCCCGTCAGATTGTCAGTGAGAAATTGTCCTTGGTCAGCGAGGAGCTGCCCGAGAATGTAGGTAAACCTACCATGGGACCTCAGTCTTCTATTTTAGGTGAGTTGCTGATTATCGGTCTGACTTCGGATACTACTTCCATGCTCGATCTCCGTACACTGGCAGACTGGACTATCCGTCCGCGCCTGCTCTCTACGGGAGGTGTGGCACAGGTTGCCGTGCTGGGAGGTGATATCAAGGAATATCAGGTGTTGCTTGACCCTGCCCGCATGAAACATTACAATGTTACGTTGGCAGAGGTGATGAACGTTACCCGTAACATGAATCAGAATGCCAATGGCGGAGTGATTTATGAATATGGAAACGAATATATTGTTCGCGGGGTGCTTTCCAGTCATGATGTGGCTCAGTTGTCACGTTCCGTCATCAAGACGGTGGAAGGGGTGCCCGTTACATTGGAGGATATTGCCGATGTGAAGATTGGTTCGCAGGAACCCAAACTGGGTACTGCTTCGGAGAGAGGAAAACCTGCCGTACTGCTGACCGTTACCAAACAACCCAAGACCGGGACTATTGAACTGACAGAGCAGTTGGAAGCCGCATTGAAGGATTTGCAGAAGAATCTTCCGGCTGATGTACACGTTTCTACAGATATTTTCCGTCAGAGCCGTTTTATTGAAAGCTCTATCGGCAATGTGAAGGATTCGTTGTATGAAGGTGCTGTTTTTGTGGTGATTGTTCTCTTCCTGTTCCTTGCCAATGTACGTACCACGGTTATTTCATTGGTAACCCTTCCGTTGTCATTGATTGTTTCTATATTGACTCTTCACTATATGGGACTCACCATCAATACCATGAGTTTGGGTGGTATGGCCATTGCCATTGGTTCGTTGGTGGATGATGCCATTGTGGATGTGGAAAATGTATGGAAGCACTTGCGTGAGAATCGCTTGTTGCCCGAAGGGGAACGTAAGAGCGTGATTGAAGTCGTGTTCAATGCTTCGAAGGAAGTGCGTATGCCTATCTTGAACTCTACCTTGATTATTGTAGTCAGCTTTGTTCCTTTGTTTTTCCTGACAGGAATGGAAGGGCGTATGCTGGTTCCGTTGGGCATTGCCTTTATTGTGGCGTTGTTTGCTTCTACGGTAGTGGCTTTGACACTGACTCCGGTACTGTGCAGCTATCTGTTAGGTAATAATAAAAGCAAAGGATTGCCCAAAGAGGCATTTGTGGCCGTATGGATGAAAAAGCATTACCGCAATGCCTTGTTATGGTCCTTGAATCATAAATCCGCAGTATTGGGTTTTACGGGTGGACTGTTTGCGGTGGCATTGGTTATGTTTTTTACATTAGGACGCAGTTTCCTGCCATCTTTCAATGAAGGTTCGTTCACCATTAATATCAGTTCATTGCCGGGAATCTCTTTGGCAGAATCGGACAAGATGGGACACCGTGCAGAAGAGTTGCTGATGTCTATTCCCGAAATACAGACCGTAGCCCGTAAAACGGGACGTGCCGAACTGGATGAGCATGCATTAGGGGTTAACGTGAGTGAAATTGAGGCCCCGTTTGAATTGAAAGACCGTTCCCGCCAGGAACTGGTAGCCGATGTGCGTGCCAAGTTATCTACCATTACCGGTGCGAATATCGAAATAGGCCAACCTATCAGCCACCGTATCGATGCCATGCTTTCGGGTACCAAGGCCAACATTGCCATCAAACTGTTTGGTAATGATTTGAACAAGATGTTTGCCATCGGTAATCAGATAAAGGATGCCATCAGCAGTGTGGAGGGTATTGCCGACTTGAATGTGGAACAACAAATCGAACGTCCGCAGCTCAAGATTGTTCCCAAACGCGAGATGCTTGCCAAATTCGGTATTTCTTTACCGGAGTTTGCCGAGTTTGTATCAGTGAACATGGCGGGTGAAGTTGTTTCACAGGTATATGAAGAAGGCAAAGCGTTTAATCTTATTGTCCGTACCAAGGATGAGGTGCGTGATGAGATGGAGAAGGTGCGCAACCTGATGATTGATACCGGTGACGGTCAGAAAATCCCTGTCAACTATATAGCCGATGTGGTTTCTGCCATGGGACCGAATACCATCAGCCGTGAGAATGTGAAGCGTAAGATTGTGATTTCGGCCAATACCAGCGGTCGTGATTTGCGCAGCGTGGTGAATGATATACAGGAACGGATTGATGCGCAAATCAAGCTTCCCGAAGGATATCATGTGGAATATGGCGGTCAGTTTGAAAGCGAGCAGGCGGCCAGCCGTACGCTGATGCTCACTTCGTTTATGAGTATCGTGGTTATCTTCCTGTTGCTTTATACCCAGTTTAAGAATGCAGCCCAAAGTGGAGTCATTTTGTTGAATTTGCCTTTGGCGTTGATTGGTGGGGTATTTGCATTGATGATAACAACGGGTGAGATAAGCATTCCGGCTATTATCGGCTTTATCTCGTTGTTTGGCATTGCTACCCGTAATGGTATGTTGTTGATAAGTCATTACAATATGTTGCGCGAAGAAGGTATGGATTTGAAAGAAAGCATTCTTCACGGTTCGTTAGACCGTTTGAACCCTATCCTGATGACTGCGTTGTCTTCCGCGCTGGCTTTGATACCTTTGGCATTCCGTGGCGATTTGCCGGGTAATGAAATACAAAGCCCGATGGCGAAAGTTATTCTTGGAGGTCTTTTGACATCGACTTTCCTGAACGCTTTCATTATTCCGATTGTTTATGAACTGATGAACCGAAAGAAGAAATAATAGAAATAATATGAAACGAATCTTAGTTATAATAGCCCTCTGCTCTCCCTTGCTGATGCAGGCTCAGAGTATTGAGCACATTTTGAAAAGCATAGAGCAGAACAATAAAGAGCTCAAGGCACAGAAACATGCCGCCGATGCGACCAAGATGGAAAACCGGACAAACAACAACTTACCTGATCCTACGGTGAGCTACAGCTCTTTTTACAGTAATGGTGCCGAAGGTGGTCACGGTACGGAGTTCGTTGCTTCGCAAGGTTTTGATTTTCCTACTCAGTATATTGCCCGCAACCGGCAGGCTACTTTGCAGAACGAAGCGGTGGACAAGCAACAACAGGCTGCCCGCCGGGATATTCTGCTGAATGCGAAGAATCTCTGTCTGGACCTTATTCTGTTGAATCAGGAAAAGACATTGATGGATATCCGTATGAAAAATGCAGATGAATTACAGGCACTTTATGAAAAACGTCTGACGACCGGTGATGCGAATATACTGGAAGTCAACAAAATCAAGATGGAGCGTATGAACGTGCAGACGGAAGTTGCCCAAAACAGCGCAGCTCACCGCACTGCCTTGCAGTCTCTGCTTGCCATGAACGGTAACATGCCTTTGGAGTTTGCTGAAACCACGTATCCTGCCATACAGGAAATCAATGATTACAATGTTATGAGGGATGAAGTGATGGCGTCAGACCTTGACTTGCAGGCCGCCGCCGCCACTGCCCGTGCCGCCGAGAAGCAGGTTTCGGTAGACCGCCAAGGATGGTTGCCGAAGCTGGAAGCCGGCTTTCGCCGTAACACGGATGATGCGGTTTCGATGAATGGTTTTGTGGTAGGGGGCTCCTTGCCTTTGTTTCAGAATCGTAAAAAGGTAAAGATAGCCAAGGCACAGGCTATCAGCGCACAATTGATGCAAGAAAATGCTAAAGATCAGGTTGAAGCTTCTCTGATGTCTCTCTTCAATGAGATGCAGCAGTTGAAGGATGCCATGAATGCGTATGATGT
>ERZ780032.297-NODE-297-length-18533-cov-2.971263_pt1 | contig 18533 bp, 33 predicted proteins | sample MGYA00511856_ERZ780032 | MGnify/ENA primary metagenome ERZ780032 (study PRJEB29588, sample SAMEA2147983) | human gut metagenome | biome: human gut; feature: human-associated habitat; material: faeces | place: Denmark | collected 2008/2010 ...
GATGCATAATCATACTTCATATTTGTATCTAAAAATGCACCGTAGTTTGTATTCGGACGTTTTGTATCATAAGCCTGAAGCTTCTGACCTCTTGGCATGTGTAAGACTAAGCCGTTTGTAAAACGCCGTAATTGAGTATAAAGTTTATTAATTAAAGATTTATCCTCAAATTTTTCAGATGACAATTCAGGTAAAACTCTTGATGCACCGCCTAGAGTTTTGTTATTTAACGGATTAATACCTGTAGATGTTGCGTCCTGTTCAATAGTTGCAACAAATTTTCCGTTTAAAGCACTTGCGAGAACTTCATTTTCGGAATATTCTCCAATTTTATCCATTTTTTGCATTATTGCGCCGAGAATAGAATATCCCCGGGTAGACCCAATACGCATTTTATTCCAATAAGCAAGCCACGCATATACATTGCCAGCATCATCAAAAGCCTGTATACGCTGTTCTTTCCCGTCATCGTCAAGTATATAATAGGCTACATGACGCCCGGATTTATCAACTTCTACACCATTTTTAATCTTATTCCCGTTATCAGAATTTAATGTTTTAGTAGAATAAACATTACGTCCGTCAATAAGCTGATATTCGTTATACCCGTTTACAATACGCCGAATAATCAACATATCCCCGCCAATAACAGAATTAAATGCCACTATTTTGGCTAAACGGTGTATATTATCCTGTTTATCAACTGAAACATCTTTTTCAGTGCAATAAAGTTCCCATAAATCTTTTATGTCGTTTTTAAAAGTATCTTTAAGTTTTATCCCATATTTACGAAATAAAAAATCTTCTTTTGGCATCGGATATAATTCCAACCCCGTACCAACAAGAAATTGAACAACTCTATCAACACCGGATTTTACAAATTCATTAGTCTGATACAAATTATACGCATGAGTTGCCATGGTGTAATAGTCAACATTGTATTCCCTGCCATTACTCATTGCGAAATAATCTTTTTCTCCTGAAAAATAGTCCCATAATGAATAACTGCCGGAATATGCCTGAGGTTCAACCTGTCTTGGAATATCTTTTATATTGTTATTAATAATTTTATTAAAAATGTCCTGAATAAACATTGCTATTCCTTATAATAGAGAGATTTTCACCTGAATAATGCTCTTTTTTCTCGTTGTACAAATATTCAAGGTTATTACGCATATCAATTAACTCTTTTAAAGTAGCACGCTTCACCGTAGTTGAACCTTGACCGCTATTTATAGAATAATTACTAATGCCACCATTCAAAGTAGCTTGCTCTATAGCAACATCAAGATTTCTAATATTTTGTTCAAGCCGTTTAAGTTCTTCTAATGTCGTCATACTAAGCCGCCTTTAAAACCTCAAACACTTCAGAAGCATTTGAAGTCTGTAATTTTAAGTAATTTCTTGAAATCTCACCAATCACAAGTTCAGCTGCACAAAGATTATAAACATTTAAATCAAACGCCTCATTGCGACCATGTGCAACCCAATTTATACTTATTAACCCGCTATCTGTAATTTTCTTAACTTTATGCTCGGTTGTTAATTGTCTTAAATACTCATCAGTATATCCGTTTGCAATGGTCGCCCATCCGTCAGGATAATCCTCGTCGGTTTCCCGCCATTCCTGATTAAACCAGCCTGCAAGTTGATTTTTATAAGAATCAACATAAATTTCAACTAATTTGACAGAATAGTTATCAAGTGAGCGAATTTTATATTTATCCCCTGTTTTGGATATCGTACCTATCCCCTTTAACGGGAATATAACACCGTTTCCAAATTGCTCACAAAAACGATAAATTAAGTTAGTTTTTTCACCGTCCCCGGAGTCAATCAGCATATAGAATATTTGCTTACCTGCCCATATTTTATCTTTTATATCAAGCAGCTCCTGCCAGCAAGGATCCATTGGATTTGAAGTATCTCCGGGAATAATAATATGGTTTATACCCCAGTTTCTAAATCTATCGCCCCAGGCTTTTACCTCAACTTCCAGTCTGTCATCCTGAACATCGCAGGCTGCTGTTAAAAATAAAGCTTCATCCGGGATTACATCATTGTCATATTTTCCATCTCTCAACTTTGTAATTGAAACGGAAGAAACGCCTGCAGTTGTGTCCTCAAAAGGCAAGCCTAAATCAAGGTTATAAAATATTCTTAATTTTTCAGGGTCGTTACCGGCATTTATAAATCTTTTAACAATTTCCCACCATTCTTTTTTGGGTGAATATAAACCCGAAATATGATATGATTGAAAATAAGGTACTTTACTTACAGCAGTTGGTTGCCAGTAACCTTTATTAAGCATAAAAGGTTTATAGTGTTCATTAATTAATTCCCCGCAATGTTTACATTTATAAACTACAGAGTCATAACATCCCCGCTTACATTCTTTTGAATTAAAAACCAATCCGTATGGTTTAAAAATAACACCGTCATACTCAACTCCTTTATCGTCTGGATACAAACCGCCATTTTTTGAATAAAATATTAATTCCTGGTACTCACCGCAAAACGGGCAAGGTACATAATATTTCCGCTTATCGCCTTTTTCATAGTATTTATTTATATGGCTGGTATGCTTTAATAACGGAGTTGAGATATCCCTTTTTTTTTTATTTTTCCAAAAAGAGTCGGTCCGCGATACCGCCAATTCAATCGGATTCCCCTCATCGCCAAGTTTTTCCGGATAGGCATCAAGTTCATCTAATAATAAAATTTTTACAGGGAAAGAACGCAAATCATCAGCACTTTTAGCACCGACAATTCTTAAAAAACCTCCTACAAATTCAATCAGTGAGACTGTATCTCCTTGTCTGCGGCTGTTTTTATTACCGGTATCAGCAATAACTCGGCTTCGCAACCCGGAGTCATCTATTAACTGGTCAATTTTTACCTTTTTATAATCTTTTAATAAAGATTTACTTCCTGAAACAAGCATGATGCCGGAAGGATTCTCGGACATGTGATAACCAATTGCATTATCAAAAACAGATGTTGTGAATGCTAATTGTACTCCTTTCATAACCGCGACTTCACGAACGTTACTGGTTCGAGAAAAACAATCTGCAATTTCACGTGTATATGGAGCGAAATCAAACTTAAAATTGCCGGGTTTCGGGGTAACCTTACTGCTTAAAAATCTGTTAGCTTCTGCCCACTCGGAAACAGACGGCAAAATATCTTTCTTTGAAAAACTTAAAGCTAAATCAATAATCTTATCAATTTGTACATCACGTTTATCCGCTATCATAAAATCGTTTTAAAGCTTTTCTGGTCTGCTCAAGTCCATTCTTATAAATTTCTTCATTTTTAGAAATCATAATTTTTAAATCTAAATCGCTCTGATGCTGACCTGTTAATATCAAATTTCTTATTTCATCAATAATTTGTAATGGGGCTTCCAAAAGTAAATTGTGAAAAATTTCATAGGATTGCATAATAATTTTATTTAAGACTTCTGTTTCAACAACTTCTTTTTTAGCTGCGGCAATTTTTAAATCCAGAAGAATATTTTCTTTCTTATACTTTTGCACCTTTTCTTGATACAAAGGGTCATTTTTAGCAGCACCTATAATTTTAACTAATTTCTCATCCTCTATATCATCTTCCGTTTGAAGCTCATCTTTTGTTGGTATTCCTGTATATTTTGGAACCGTTAGTTTTCTTTCTTCTATATAAGCTTGGTTTCTTGGGTCATCTAAATCAATCAATCCATCTTCTGTTTCATATACTTTTTTTTCATTCAAAAGCGCATTAATTCTTGATTGATTAACCTTAAAACGTCTTGCAAGTTCAGCTTTTGTAATTATATTCATGGCTATTCATGCTTTCTTCATGGTTACAAAACAAAAAAGCAGCAATATACAAGGGTTTCAGAGCTTTCACTTCATGATTTCATGCTTTTTCAAAATTTGGGGGACTTTTTAAAGTTCGGGGCTCGGAAAAACAACCCCGAAAGTTTTAAACGTCGGGGCAGTACCTTTTGACTTCAAGAACGCTGTAAACCCTTAGATAGAACTTTTTCAAGACGTTTGGTTGATTCACTTATATATATGCTCTCTGCGTTTGCAAGTACTCTTCCTGAAGACATTTTTAACCACTCTGTACGCTTAATTGCTGTTTTTTTGTCATTCAATCTGTATAATAGTTTTACACTTTTTTTAGATATTGTATAAATACCTTTTTTACCTTTTGCATTAGAAAGCAGAACGTTTACAGTTTTTCCTTGTCTTGCTACAAAAGCTTTAGATTGCCTGATTTCTTTGTGTGTTTCGTGTGTAGGATTTTCGACAAAGTCAGACAATTTTTTAACATTTAATCTGCTGAATAAATTACCTTTTGTTATTGCTTTTTTGTAACTGCCGCCGCGCGCCGAAGGAGTTGCAGCAAATGTATAAGCACTTTTAGCAACAATCAAGCTACCTTCCTCTTGTTTTGCAAGCTGGCTTGAGGGTTTGCCGAGATGCTCGGAACGCTGGCCGGCAAAACTTTCCATTGATGAAATATTGAAAGTATTTTGACATCTCTGGTAACCGACAGAGCCTTGAATATATTTATTCCTTAGCGTAAATTCTCCAGGTAAGATTTTTGTTTTTGCAATATTGGAAGTTTCATAAGCAAACCTGTTTAACGTACTGCGAATTGAAAGAGGGAAAGCACTTTTATTACAGTTTTTCAGATTTTGGACAAGTTTTTTAATATCATTTGTATCAATATTAAACATTTCAAATACCCAAAGTACAACTATTAAGCCAGTGTATTAACGAATAAAAAGAGGGCTTTTGACCGTCCTCAAAAAAAATACGTACATCATTATTATTTAAATAAAAATTTACCCTTTCCCAAATCCTCGAAATTATATTTAATCCGGCCGAGCTTAAGGGTTGAAAAATTGGAGTAGCAGCGCTTTATAACGCCGTATTCCGAATAGTTCAAATAAAAGCCCGATTTGATATTTGCCGGAGTCTTTAAAACTTCATAAAGAACAGCTTTTTGATGTTCGTAAATCTTTTCAAAAATAACATCAGCTTCATTGCCTTTAAAAACTTTTTGAACGGGAGTAAAGCAGCCGAATGCACGTTTTTGTTTATCAATACCTTCTTTTACAAATTCAAAATTTGTAATAAGCGTGTAATGCTGTTTACAAATCGGACAATGAGCCGTTTTCATAAAAGCAAAAGCATATTTTTTGTTTTTCGGCACAATTACAAAAGTCTGATCTATAACGCATTTATGCTTGTTACAGCCGTGTTTAAAACAATGGATATTTGCCATTCTCTCTCTCTTTTTTGCGCATAGCACTGCAAATTTCCGTCAATAACAAAAATTCGCACAATTTAAGCATAGTTGTACAAATTTCCGTTTTCCCTTTTTTCTGATGTCGGAAGTCCCGCTCGCCTGTTCGATTTATACGAAATTCAGGTTCAGAAGGCAAATATAATTTGCCGGAAAGACTGCTCCGGGAACTTAAATTATTCAGCCTGTACTGTTAACAATTCAGTTTTCCTTTCAACGCATGTACACTATAAACGATTTTTTTAATAAAAAAAACCGTGGTAAACCATGCAATTTAAAATCGGTTGTATCGCTGTCAGGCTATTGGATACATGCCAAAATTCACCGTTTTTGTTAAAAAAAATTTATTGAATTTTCAATGTGCAAAATATCATTTTTCATCGAATTGGTAATCCCATGCGCTTTAATTCGTTAACTACCAGCTTAACTTTTTGCAGTGCTACATCTGTTATGGACTTATCCTCAACAATTTCAGGTTCAGGCGGTATTTCAGATTTCGGCGCATCTTTTTTAGGCGGCAAAAGTCCCAATTCATTCGCTTTTATCCGCGAATGGTCTGTCAGAACTCTATCAAGCGGGCAGGGCACAATACGGGTTACGTCTTTTTCCGTAATCTTCCAGCCCCGCGAAGCTTTTTTAAAAACTTCGCACCAGTATTCCCGTTTTTGTAAACCGTAACCGCCGTTTTTTGCCAGCACTTTTGCTATTGCCGCTTTGTCGTCCGCTGAAGGTTCAAATTCCGCATTTTTTAAAGCTTTGTAATCCGCGCAAAATTCCTCAACTTCCCGGCTGTTTGATGTAATATCCACGGCGGCTAAATCCCCATTTTGAAAAAATTTTTTACTCACACTTTGTGTATGTGTGTTTTCACATGGTTTACTATCTGTGTTTACACATGGTATAGGTTTGGGAATTTTACCGCTTCGATGTGGGAAATTTCCCACATCGACAGGGGAATTTTCACAATCCGATGAGGGAATTTCACCATCTGCATTTTGGAAATTTTCACCGTCGTCTTTGAGAAGTTCTGCGAGTTTTTCCTCATTCAAAGAATACCAGAGTGTCTTGTCATAAGGGTTTTTATTGTAATTCCCGCTTACCAGAATACCTTTTTCAGTAAGTTTTTTTAATGTGTATCTTATCTGGTCGCGCGACCAGAACGGGAATATTTTACAAAATGCCCCTATTGAATTATAAGTCCAATATCGGCCGTCGCAAAAGTTTTTTTCATTGGCCTTGTTTTTGGCAATCCAATGTTGAAAGTTTCTTATTATGATAGCTTCATTGACGCCGAGTTTTTGCGCTATTAGTATATTAAATCCGTATTCCATATTAATTATTACTTTCCATATACTTTTCTGTTTTTCCGTCAATTACCGATTGCACCCACTGAAGGGCTGCAAGCTGACCTCTTTTATAATGATAATTTGCGGCCGCATCGTTAAGCCAGAGAGAAGCAGCGGTTAAATCCCGCTGCGCTTTGTTAATTTGTACTGCTAACAGTTCTTTGTCCATTTAGCCCTCATCGTCCTCATCATCTAATGGTCTAAGGTTGTCGAGTTCTTCGTATTTGCGTTTTCCGTTAACGTCAACCCAGACCGCGTACATTACGCTTTTGTCGGCGAATTTGTTCAGGTATGTTTTTATTAATAACCCGATTTCGCCTGTTTTTGTGTTTCTGATTTTTGTTCCGAATGCTGCATCCATTTTTTACCGTCCTTTCTTTGTTTTGTAATCCTTACATATACATTAATCGCTCTGAACACCAGACATAGCAAGCGTTTTAACCTCTTTTGTAACATTCGGACATGTATTTTTAAATAAGTTCAATTTCACAAACCTCAAGTGTATCTTTAGTAAAGTCATGTACATATTCCAGGCCTTTTATACCGTCAGTAAATTTAAGTTCGGCACCGTCCTTTATGTATATTCCGTATCGCCTTGACAGTTCTTCCAGACCTGACAAAAAATTTTCATATCTCAACATCTCTGACATTGTTTTTTCCTTTCTTTCTGTAATCCTTACACGCTTATTAATCGCTCTGAACACCGGACATAGCAAGCGCTTTAGCCCCTTTTGTAACATTCGAACATGATTTAGCTTCAGCATTAATTACATGCAAAGCAGGAATACCGTATTTTGCGTACATTACACAATTTTTAATGTCATCATCAAGCGCAAATAAAACTGCATATTTCGGCAAAATCTCATCGTACAAAATTTCTTCTTTAATAATATCGCTCGAGCGCTTGTCATTAAGTTTGCGCATATACAAGCCGAAATGTATGGTATTCAAACATTCAATAATGGCCATACGTGTAACCTCTCTTATCTCTTCACTCCGGGCAGTAATAAAAACCGGTGTAATTCCAGAATATTTCAAAGCTGTAATTAACTCACGGCACCAGCTGTTAACAGGGCATTTATGAACCTCTGCATGAAAATACCGCCACAAATCATCACCTGACAAATTCATTTTCTCAGCCTTTGCAAAAATCGGGTTCGTGTAAAATAACACGTCATCCAAATCAAACAATACTGCTTTGGGTTTTGCTGCCAGATTCTGCCTCTGCAAAAATGATAAAAAATCATCCATTTTTATTTTTCCTCCTTAAATATAAATCCTTCTGTCCGCGGCAGTTTGATAGGGGCACTTTTGACGGTAAAAGATTCATTCAAAAGACCTTCCCTCATAGATACCAATTGTGCATATACAGAGCGGCTTTCTCCCGGTAAAGAAACCCCGGTCGCTCCGCTGCCTGAAGAAGTTTTATTATGACTTAATACAGTTAAACCGTGCGGAGTTTCCGCATATAAAATTTTTCGTACCTGACGTTTTAACCTTGATTCTGCTAATTCAAAAGGGCAAGGTTCAAGAAGCGGATTTGCATCAAACTGCGTTAATCTTTTTATTTTTTCAAACTCTGTATTACCCATACAACCACTCCTGTTCTCTTATTGCCTGCTTCAAGCTATCTCCGCAAATAGGTAAGACTTTCCGGAGAATAAATAATATCAGGCATTCGGTTCTGTTTTCACGTTCTACAAACCAGTTATCTACTTCAATACCATTGTGCTTGAATTTGATTTTATGGCCGCATTTTGTAATTAAAATATATTCATGCATCAAGGTATTATCAGAAAAATAATGTACCCACTTAACAACAGTAAGTCTTTGTTTTGCCAATTCTGCAAGCATTAGTTCTTCTAGTTTCACAAAGTTTTCAGGCTTTGTAAAGTCGGGGAATTCTTTCCAGTGTACCTGGTATATTGATTGGTTATCAGTATATGAACCAATAGCAAATTTATTACCTCTAAATTTTGGAAGACCGGTTATTTTTCTTCCGAAACTAGCAGCTCTATCTCTTGTTTTAAAGTCTTTAATGAACTGTTTGGCTTCAATCCCGCAAATTTCGCACAGCTCGCGTGAGTAATCTTTAGTTTTCATATCTTCTCCTTTATAAGTTCAAATTCTATGTCGAATACTTCTCTATCTGTTTTTAAATCTGTGTTTAAGCCATCAAATAATCGACTTATGTTTGTTATATAGCCATATAATCGTTTAGTTGTATCATCTTTATTAGGGTAACCAAGACAGAAACAACAAGGAATTCCAGTACCTTTAAGCTTCTATTTATCCCATTGATTATACAATCTTTTATTCCAATAGTTATTTGCAAGTCTATACTCATGCGTTTTCTCGCCTGATTTTATCTTCTCAAACCACTCTTTCTTAAGGTTGAAGGTTAGCATTGTTATTCTCCTAAAATCCTTTTCCACTGTTGCTTATTAGGTACACGCTTTCTGTCCCATCTGTGCTTCCCTCTTCCGGTGTAATGGTTAAAAAGTCTAATCATACAGCGCGCGTGTTCTAAATCTGTACAATCATTATGCAAAATCCTGTTACAAAGACTTCTGTATTCTTTTATGATTTTTTGTTCTTCGCTTAGCATTGGTTTACCTCCCGCGCTTCAAAAGCAGAACACAAGCATTCTCCATCCTCTATAACTTCACCCCACTCGTGGCAAACCAGGTCTATACTTTCCATTTCACTGTGGATACAATTACTGCAATTGCGGATTTCGTCTAAAATCTTTACTGTCACTATTTTGTTTCCTTTCCCCTTAATGTTTCGTATATCTCTTTCAGTCTTTCGCTATAAACCCCGCTTTGTTCATTGACATAAACAGATATTGCAGATAAACACTTGAGCAGATACGTCAAAGGATAAAATATTAACAAAGTAATACAATCTGTAATGCCAAAAAATAATATTAAAATTGTCGAGCTGATAATTTCCTGCAATATAATAAGTTTTGCCGATAGTTTACATAATTTTTCTAACATTTTTCTCCTTTCGCCTTGCTTATGATGTCGGTCTTACATACATTTTCAATGATAAGCCATTGTTTGTATGTTTTAGCTTTATTCATTAATCTATCTGTTTTACTTTGTAATTTAAGAATTTTTTGCCAATATTGCGGTAAAAATTTTTGGTAATTTCTTAATTCTTTAAGGTTTTTATTAGAGCAGCACCAACAAGATACTCTATCTAATATATCGTACAAGCGTACGCTGTTCTCTTCCCAATAGAACCCCTTGTTGTAGCAGTATTCTAAGCAGTCTTGTTCAGTCATTTTAAAGTCTATCAAAGGATAGGCTTTGTTTTTGCACGTTTTTACCCTATGCGGTTCATCATAAGCTATACCTACATATTGTATTGCATCGTTACAGTATTGGTTTAGACATTGCAGCTTCTTAGTTGTTCCCCAGCGGCATACTCCACCGCACCAAGAATAGCCTTTTTTACCGTTCTTTTTTATATGCTCAAACATATAATACTCAAATGGTTTATCAAAAGTCAGCCGTGTATACTTAATCTGTTTTTCTTTAAGCAAACTTTTTACTCTAGTCTCTATGTCATATATAGCCTGAAACTCCATACCTGTATCTACAAAAACTACTTCATCTAATGGGTAGTTAAGTTCCAAACATTTTAACAACATCGCTAAACTATCTTTGCCAAATGATACGCTTGCTATATATTTTTGCGTCATTATAATGCACCTTTCGCCTCGCTGATGATGTCGAGGATTTGTTTAAAATCTTTTGTAAAATCACTCATTACTTGTACTGTTTGAATTAGATTATTAAAATGAAATTCACGTATATTTTTACTTGCAAGTTTTTCAATCTCATCAAGGGCTTGCTTGTAGTTGGTATTTTCTTCTTTTAATGGCTTATAAATGCACTGTGTAACGCTTTCGCCATGTTGATGACTTTCAATTAAATTTTTGATTAATTCTTCTTTAGATAATTTTAAAAGTTCATCATAAGCAAATTCATTTGTATATTTTGGATATGAAAGAATTTTTTTCAGCTCCTCGCACTCTTCTATCTTGCGCTGGAGTTCCTGTTGTATGCTTTTGTTCTGTTCAACTATTTTATTGTACTGTATCTGTGTGCGTTGGAGTTGTTTGAAGTAGCAGTTTGTATTATCAATACAAAACATTCCACTTTCTTGTGTGGTGCATAAGTTACAAGTTTTATCATCCATTAGATTTACGCACCCGCTCACATCAACGCCGTCTATTATGATTTCCTGCTTACCTGTCATTGTTTTACCTCAACATCAAACCATTTACCGATTTTATTTATATACTTTGACCGGTTTGAAGGATTATCACGCCTTATTGTTGAAAACATTATTCCTTTATCTCCGGCAAAAAACAGCAGTAAATAATCACCGCGGTTTATGTTGAAACATGACCCGTCAGACCCTTTTGTGTCATATTCAAACAATGCCTTCAAAGCCGGATACTTAAGCACAAAGTCGCAGTCGCGTATTTCATCTATCCACACAAGCTTTGCTTTGGCCTGATTACAAAGCTTTGGATAATTACAGTCAAATTTTATTACATTAGCCATTAAAAACCTCCTCTCTTGGCTTTGGATCTGAAAGCTTCAAAAATTCTTTTTATCCTTTCTAACAACTTTTTACACCATTGGCATAATCAGATAATTATGTTCCATATCCGGAAACAGAACTGCTGACCTTGGTGTATTCATGTTAAATTTAACAGTATCGGTATTTAGTACATTTAAAACCGCCGCTAAAAACACACGATTTAAGACAAATGAAATATCTTCTCCGGACTTTTCCGACAATGTCAGTATGTCATTGCATTTATAGTCTTTAGCTTCAACAACAGCCATTGCACCCTTGACTGAAAACATAACTCTGCATTTGTCTTCTTTGGTTTCTACTACACCGATTCTGTCAAGGACGTTTTTGAGCTCTTCTTTATTTAAACTAAAGCTAATGGCGCTTTCTTTTGGAATAAGCCGCTCAAAATTCGGGTATTGCCCTTCAATAAGCCTTGCATAAAAAATGATGTCTCCCCGCTCTGTGTTTATCTCAAATTTGCAGATACTCTCATTTGTACTGATTTCAACATCTCCGCCTGACAAAAGAAGCGGAAGTAAACTAAAAACAGCATCAAGCGGAATGATAATATCACAATGCACATCAGGAGTTTCTGTTGCTTTTATAACGGAGGCCAGCCGGCTTCCGTCTGTTGCAGCAAATTTAACCATATTATTTTCAACTTTTATATTTACAGAATTCAAAATTCCGTTTGCCAAATCAGAAGTAAACTTTTCCGCCTTTTTAAATCCTTCGGCTAATGCTGAAGATGTGATTCTAAAGCTGCATTGAGTTTCTTTCATGTTAAAAAGATTTTCAGGATATTCCGACAAAGTTTTCTTTTCAAGGCGGCATTTAGTATTCCCGCACTTTATCCATATTACGCTGTCTTTTTCTTCTATTAGCGCTTCGCCGCTTAAGGTTGACAGTATTGTTGAAAGTTTGCCGATTTCTATCAGGCATTTTCCGGGTTCGATAATTTCTGCCGGTGCGCTCACCACAGCATAATTTGTCAGACTGGAAACAGCGACCTGAACACCGTTACCGGTTGTTTCAAATATTGCGTTAGTTAATGCCGGACAACTCTTTTCGGGTTTTGCAATATGTTTTACTTTATTGAGTATCTCTAAAAATTCACAAACTTTTACTTTTATCTGCATGTTTTACCTCTAATTTTTTAAAATTTGCCATAATTCATCCACAATAGATTTTGTAGTGTAACTATTTACTATCTTTGGGATACCGCATTCCAAATCGCATTTAATCTGATGCAATCTATTCTCAAATTCCTCAAGTTTTTGTTCAGCATAGACTTCTTCAACCATAATTATTCTCCTTGTTTTGTTACAGCCTTTGTTTTCAGTTCCGCAAGCGAACAGTTTAACACCCATATTGCATTATCATAATCTTTTGCCTGAGCATAATCAGTGCTTTCCAATGCCATTTGAGGTGTCCCTTGAACTAATGTGTCGCCAAGCCTTTCACAGCATTCTTTATATTTACCCCTCAAAAAATCCCGTACAGTTATTAAACTGTCTTGGATATGCTCAATACCACAATTTACAAGTGCATTTTCCAAAACTTTTAAATTTTGTTCTGAAACATTTTTATCTTCCTGAATAGTTGTTTCATTAAGAGTTTTCTCAGTTTGAGAAACAACATTACCCCCAAGAGGCCTGACAAATTGTGATTGCGGGTTATTCTTTGGAACATCAATAACATCACCACGTTTAAACCCGCATTGATTAAACAAATATTCAATTAATACGGTCTTTTTTAATTTCTTTCCGTAGCAGATTAAATTCCTTGTTTTTCTGTAAATATCAGACATGCAGCAAGGAAAAGTTTTTGCAGATATCCCGACTTTTTGATAAATTTTGTCAAAATCAGTGCCTTTTACAATTTCCGCTATAATTTTCTTTTCTGTATCATTCAAAAGATTTAAAAGCTCTCGTTTTTTATTAATATTCTGCATTTCCATTTTTTGCACCTTTTCCTCGCTTTTTAATATACCCAGGTATCTGTTTATAAAATTAGGATCCAGTCTTTGTAATCCTTTTATCTCACGCCAGTTCTCAAACTCTTGTTTATTCATTCTGGTTACATCGCTTATCCAGGATAGAATATAGTTATAACCCCAGCCGCTTGAAAAACTCTTATCATCCGGCAGATTATCATTCGATTTCAACTTGCCTGCCCTCAATTTTGTCAACATGCTTTTTGCAATAGTCGTGAATTAAGTCTATAAATACAAATAAAAACAATATACCTGTAACAAGAACAACTGCCGTAATTTCAAGTATTATTTTTAGCATTTATTACTCCTCTCATAATATTTATTAATTAATTCAATCCTGTTTTTTACACCTTTTTTTCGATAGATTTTTGTTATGTACTTCTCAAGCGTTCCCCTGCAAATACATAAATCCGCACAGATTTCTCTGTTCGTTTTACCGCTTATCATAAGCTCATATACTTCTTTTTCTCTCGGGCTCAACTTTTTCATATTCTCGTTATAGTTTTTTCTACCCTCTCTGTCAGTATTCGTTAAATTTTCTATATTCTTGTTATAGTTTTTTGACATTTTTTAACTGTTTCCTTAATTCAGAATTCTCATCTATTTTTTGATAAAGAATTTTTGTTAGCCGTTTGTGATGCTCACAGACATCGGATAAATCTTTTTTTAACCGGCGGTTTTCCTCTATAAGCTCATCTTTTCGCATAATTACCCCGCCACACCTTTGGTTTAAGCTTATCAAATCCGTCTTTATTAACGGGGTACAACCCGTATTTTGTCTGTCCGACCCCGATTAACGGCCGTAAATCCGAAACCTTTATTTTAAATCTGTCAATTATCCTGCCGCGTTTGACTGAAACTATAACAATGTCGTCGTCATCCAAAACCTTAACCAGCTCAACAAAAATAAAAATAAAAGCCGGATCATAATCAGACCACAAAAACCATGTAATCCTGTCATTACTCAAATCGTAATGAAACGAACCGGCATAAATAGCATCATCCCAATATGAATTCGGTTTTAAGGTGAATTTAGATATAAGACCGTTATGACAAGCTTTTATTTTATATTCATCGTATCTTTTACTTACAGCCCTTCCGGCAGTTATATTTCTTGTTTCAAGTGCCGGATATTCGCGGCCGTTATAAGTTATGGTTACATTTTTCATTCAAACAGATTTCCCTGACTTAAGTTCCACTCAATATTATTTATTAATTCGGGCAGCTTCTCGGCACGCTCATGCTGTTGATTTAGAAACCAGCGAAAATCGATTAATAAATCCAATATTTTTTTACAGGCAGAAATTTCTTTTTTGCATTCTGTGTCAATTGCCTCTTTGAATTTTTCTTTATATTCCTCTATTGCAAGGCTAAACCCTTCCGTTTCCAATAAGCCAGCTATGGCTTCCCTTTTCGGAAGTTCTTCTTTTAAGTCTTGGAGCTGTGCATATAATTCTTTTCTGGATTTCATTATGGCTATCTCCTTTAAGATAAATTTTTAATAAAAAGGCTCTAGCAACGACCAGAGCCGCAATAATCATGCTAGGAGCTTATGATTACGAATTACAAGCATTTCAAATCCGCACATAATGAAGGGATTAACCCCCTGTTTGCGAAATAATAATTAACAAGCCGCTTATTTAAAATATAATTCATTACAATACCTATCCTTGTTATTACCGGCATTAGCGCATCAGGATTTTCACGGATTATATTTTCGACAGATTTTGACACAGCATTAAGTTTCACATTATAAGGTGTACTTTTTAACCTGTGTTCCCGCATTGCTCTCTCAATAAATTTAAACATCTTACTCTCCTTTTACGAATTACTTGTTAACATATAAATAAATTCAGCAATCATGGTTCTTGCTTCTTCTTGCGAATAACTCTCATCATCAAAACTTATTTCGATTTCTATTCCGTCTGTTTTCTTTTTTAAAATTGTTTGTCCCATGATGCCTCTTTTTGCGCATAAAAATTCAACTCACCGCAACACAGTGAAACGTCAATTACATTTTGTAAACAAACGCCGTTAAACAGACAATTAAAATATTGTCTTGTGTTATTATGTAATTAAATTTAAATGCTCTTCGATTTTATTATTATCTATTTTAGATAAATTGTCAAGCTTTTTATCAAAATTAGATAAATAAAATCATCTAAATATAGCAGAAAGCGCGAAAATCGTGAAAGAAAACCTCAAAAAAATACGCTTAACATTAGGTTACAATCAGCAAAAAATGGCTGATGAATTGGATATTCCATTAAGGACATATATGGGATATGAATATAAAGCAAAGATTTATCCTACAGACTTTTTATTAAAACTTTCTGACATCTTAAATGTAAATCTTCATTATTTATATACCGGAGAAGGTTCAATGTTTATAACTCCGGGAATAAACCAATTTGAAGAATGCGACGACAACAGCATTTTAGAGAACTTTAAAAGTTTCCATGAGCGTTACACTAAAATGCTTGCTGACTTAAACACAACAGATTATAAAGTTTCAAAAAGAACCGGTATATCAGAAAGCAGACTTGAAAAAATCGGACTTGGTGATGCTGTAATTAGTATGGAAGAATTCATCAAATTGCGTTCAAAATATATGTTTGACGCAAATTGGCTGTTATTTAATAAAGAATTTTGCCACAATAATTCAAACGCTGATGATGAACTCAGCTCCGATGAAATTGCAGCATTAAAAAAACTGGCAAAGAAATTTACATAAAACTTTTTACAAAATAATATAAATGAAATTTTCTGTTATTTTTTCTAATAAGCTGCTCTTCAGTTGAAAGCTCTTTTTCAATCTGTCCGTTATATTTATCAATTTTGATATTATGAACTTGTTCTACTGTGGTTTTCATATTCATGTAATAGTGATATTGTGCATCCAGAGTTTCAACGTAAACGTACAGAACCAGCCAAATGTTCAAAACCAGAAGCAAAATTATTACATTTGATTTTTCTTTCAACATAAGACTTAAACGGCGCGACAAATTTATTATAATCTCTTTCATAAAAACTCCCTTCTTATTTTATACCCGAATGGCTTATTAATAATTTTAAGTTAGCCATAAAGTTTAACAACGTTCTACATACTACGGGTGTGTAAATACTGCATAAAAATTTTTAAAATAATATTATGCAGGAATTATATGTAATAATCGGGAAAAGAATAGCTGAAGAACGACTAAGAAAAAACTTAAGTCAGGAATATCTGGCTGAAATTACAAACCTTCACAGAAATTATATAGGATATATTGAACGCGGTGAAAAACATGCAAGTATTGACACACTATTAAGAATAACAAAAGCCTTAAACATATCTCTCGAATGGCTGTTTAGAGGATTTTAAATAAATTCTTTACAAAACTATATTTTTACTTTATTTTTATATCAAGTTTTGTTAACCCTATTTCAAGGAGCATTTTTATGAAAACCTGCAAAAAGTGTGGATGCGTTTATGACAATTCTTTTGATAAGTGCCCTACCTGCAATTATACAATTAATAAAGAAATCAATAAAGAATTATTCAGAGGTTGTTTAAACGGATTAATTATATTTATATCAATTATAATGTCTATAAGCTCAAGTTCTGCATTTCCTTTTATTTTAGGCATAATCATATGTATCATAATCTCATCTAGAAAATTTGCAATAAATACTAATCAAAATGAGAATAACACAATAAACTTGCATTTAAAAAATAATGTAACTTTGCATGAAACTTTTTGCGCATCATTAAAAAAAGAATTAACCGAAAAACAAAAAGAAAATAAAATTAAAAGAGAAAAAAACATAAAAAAATTAAAAAAAGAATATATGCTAGAAGAATTTAATATTAAAGATGAAGGAGAAATAGATTTTAAAAATTTTAAATATTCAATATATGAAGAAGGCAATAATTATTTTGAAAAATCATACCAAAACTATTGCTCTGGAGAACGAGAATATTTTTTACTTGGTGATAACTGGTGTTACTTTACCTTTGATGAAGAAAAAAATAAATATTATTTTAAAATAGAAAAAAATAAAACATTTTCAAAAAAATGCAGAATAGATTTTACTGACAGCAAAACAAAACAGCTAATTAAGTATTTACTAGAAAATCCTTCTAAAAAAAATTTTTATGAAGGAGATTTGAAAAAACAAATAAATTCAGGAAAACTTATTAAATGTAAATATTGCGGTTATAGATACCACAAAAATAATACAAGTTGTCCAAATTGTGAAATTTCAACGAAAGAAAACATATTATAATAAAATATAAGAAAATTAAAACAATTATTTTAGGATTTCTAGGAATTACTTAACAAAAATTCATGAACGCTTTATTTGTTACATGTATTTGATATTCTTTTACTATCAGTATAAATTTTACAGGAATAGCAATGACAAAAACAATTATTTATACAATGGGAGAGGATTTAAAAGCAGCACAAAAACAGCGTGAAACACTGATTAATTTTGCTAAAACAAAAAAACTGGAAGTTGTTGGTTACTTCTCTGACACTGATAAAAATAAAAAAAGCTTAAATAATGCCCTTGCCTTACTTGATACACTTGAAAAAGGGCAGCTTCTTGTAACCCGAACTGATAATTTTTCAGAATTACAAAATAAATATAAATTTATTACGCCTTAATTTTTACCTAATAAGCGAGGTTATTCATGTTTAATTTTACAGAGCAATTTTTTACACCTTCAGGACGTCCTATATCGAGAGTGAGATTATATATCAGAGTTTCTGCTGAAGAACAAGTTCTTGGTCATAGTATTGCTATGCAGGAAAAAGAAGATTCAGGCTTTGCAAAACGTCATAGATTTCTTATTACAGGAAAATATGTTGACCCCGGTTTTACCGGTAAAAACATGAACCGTCCGCAGCTCAAGCAATTACTTGCTGATATTAAAAACAAAAAGAAGGATTTTGATGCCGTTATTGTATGGCGTTGTGACAGATTAATACGAAATAATGACTACTATCATAGTGTTATAAAGCCAATGTTTGATAAAGCAGATGTTGCAATTTTATCTGCAACAGAAAATAACGATATGAATAATCCATACGGCAAATATATGCGTAATATGCAGATAAACAACGCCGAACTTGAGTCTGATATTAATTCAATAAGGACGATTGCAAACCTAAGAGAAAAATGTGAACAAGGTTATTCCCCTGTTGCAAGACCGCCTATCGGATATAAACGAATTATCCAAAATAAGAAAAAATTAATCGTTCCGGATCCAGAAACAAGCTTTTACGTTCAGAAAATTTTAA
>ERZ780032.324-NODE-324-length-17961-cov-3.688819_pt1 | contig 17961 bp, 20 predicted proteins | sample MGYA00511856_ERZ780032 | MGnify/ENA primary metagenome ERZ780032 (study PRJEB29588, sample SAMEA2147983) | human gut metagenome | biome: human gut; feature: human-associated habitat; material: faeces | place: Denmark | collected 2008/2010 ...
TCTTTTCCGTATGCCGTTATCGTATAATGGCAAAAAATATTAAATTTATCAGAAATTTCATGTAATCTTTCTAAAATTGGTCTGTAATTTTTAGAACATAAAACAACACAATCAACCAAATCAGAAGAGAGAATATACTTATTAATAACATTTGGCGAAAACGGATTTCTTGAGTAAACAAAACCTTCCTGAAACCTTTTCAAAAGCCATTCACTGTAATAATTTACAATATCAGTTCTTCCGCCTGCGTTTATTATCATACCTAAATTTATAACATATAAAAAAGAGCCTTTAAAGGCTCTTTCAAAATGGAGGAGGAGGTGGGATTCGAACCCACGGTACGCGTGAACGTACGACAGTTTTCAAGACTGCTCCAATCAACCGCTCTGGCACTCCTCCATACAGTTGTTTGGATGTATTTTTATTGTATTAAATAAATTTTTATTGTCAAGTATAAGCTCTTAAGCAATTTTATATACACGTTTCAATAAAATGTTTTTCCGAATTATTCCAATATTTTTTATACACAAATTTTAATGATTTATCAAAATTCATCTGGTACATTCTAAATGTAACAGGTATATCTTAGGCTGCCATTGTTCCATATAGGAATACTGATAGACCATCCCCAAACGTTTCATTACATTTCCGCTTCGAAAATTATTTTTATCGTGAGTCGCCGTAATATACGGAATGCCATCTTTTTTTGCCTGTAGTATAATAGCAGAACAAGCTTCAAAGACTATTCCGTTATGCCAGAACTCCTTTTTAAGACCGTAGCCTAAATCATAACTGTCATCTGTACTTATTTTCGCGTACCCGATCGGGATATTATCAGTCTTTAAGCATATTGCATAATTATAACCTCTTTTTTGCTTATATACTTCGGCATATCGGTCTTGAAAAAACGCTTTTGTTTCATCTAACGATTTTAAAGGAAACCACGGCAGATAACAGTTTACATCTTCATCACTCAAAATGGAAAATAATGCAGAAATATCATTTTCCGTAAACTTTCTGAGTATCAATCTGTCTGTTTCAATAAGAGGTGTGTTATACAAAATAATATTCCTTCAAATATGTGCTTTTATACATTTACATTGTACCACAGCAAAAAAAAGCTATGTACTTAGAAGTGCATAGCTGTTGATTAGGGATATGTGTATCTTAGTTCTCTAAGGAGTATGGTTATATATTAGCAAACCAAATCTTAAATGAAATCATAAAAATGTATGATGTTTTTAATTTGTAAAATAATGTAAAAATTTTACTATAAAAGTAGCATAAATTAATATTGTTCGACTTATAATGCATGAAAAAAGTAATTATTAAAGGAAGCATTATGCGTATTCAATCAGTAACTCCCGCAAACTTTAAAAAACATTTTATTAAAAACAAAAAAAAAAAATAAAAAAACAATGAAAAAAACATTCCCCAGCCATTATCCGATAAAATTAATTTCGGCGTCGGCGACGATTACGGTTTCGATTTAAATGCACCTGAAAATCCTGATCCGAGTAATAAACCGGGATTTAAAAAAGGGCTTTTGGGTATTGTTACTGTTTTGACTTTCCCAATATCTGTTCCTGCAATGATGCTTTACGAAAGTTACAAAGAAAAACACAAAGATGATGTAAAAACCGATATGAACTATGATAATATTGAAGATTAGTTCATGATATAATTTAAATATGTTTGACAGTTTAAGTGAAAAATTACAGGAAATAATAAGCAAAACAAGAGGGAAAGAGCTTACACAGGACAATATGCAGGAAGCTTTGCGCGAAATAAGACGTGCCCTGCTTGATGCAGATGTTAATCTGCGTGTTGTTAAAGCTTTTATTTCTTCAATTAAGGATAAAGCGGAAGGGGAAAAGGTTCTGGAAGGCGTTGATCCGTCGCAGCAATTAATCAAGATTGTACATGATGAACTTGTTAATCTGCTCGGAACTGAACTAAAACCGCTTGACTTTTCGGGAAATCCAAATTTAATTATGATGCTGGGGCTTCAAGGGTCGGGGAAAACCACATCTTCCGCAAAACTTGCGGTTAAGCTGAAAAAAGAAGGAAGAAAACCGCTTCTTGTGGCTTGTGACGTATACAGACCGGCTGCAATTTCACAACTGCAAACATTAGGTCAAGAAATTGATAATGAAGTTTTTACAATTCCGGATTGCAAAGATGTTCAGCATATTGTACGCAGTGCAATTGATTATGCAAACCAGAACGGATTTAATACACTTATTTTAGATACTGCAGGTCGATTACAAATCGATACTGACATGATGGCAGAACTTCTTTTAATAGACAGAATTTTCCACCCTGCCGAAAAACTTCTTGTAATTGATGCGATGACAGGTCAGGAAGCCGTTAATGTTGCAGAAAACTTTGATGCACAATTAGGGCTTACAGGTCTTGTATTAACAAAACTCGACGGTGACAGCCGCGGGGGGGCTGCATTAAGCGTTGTATACTGTACAGACAAACCTATTAAATTGACGGGTACAGGCGAAAAACTTAACGCTTTAGAAGATTTTTACCCTGAACGAATGGCAACACGTATCTTAGGAATGGGTGATATCGTATCACTTGTGGAACGTGCTCAAGAAGTTTTTGATGAAAAACAAGCTCGTGAACTTGAAGAAAAAATGAGTAAGAACAATTTTTCTTACAATGATTTTTTAAAAATGCAGAAACAAATGCAAGCTTTCGGATCTATGGGTAATTTACTGGGCATGCTGGGACTTAACATAGGCAAAGATGACAGAGACAAAATTTCTCATGAAGGCGAAAAGCAATTCAAGAAAATGGAAGTATTCATATCAAGCATGACGCCTGAAGAACGTTCAAATCCCGATTTAATAAATACAAGCCGCAAAAAACGTATTGCAAAAGGCTGCGGAATGGATTTGGCGGAAATTAATACATACATAAAACAGTTTGAGCAAATGCGCATGATGATGAAGGGTATGTCAGATATGAAAAACATGTTCGGTAAAATGGGCGGGATGCCAAATCCTAATGCGCTTGGCGGTAAAATGGGCAAACATGCAATTAACAAAGCAATGAAAATGATGCGCCGTTTTAAATAAAACGTAACGTTTTAAGTTTCAAAGAGGGTTGGTATATGAAAAAATTTATATGTTACATGTTATTTTTACTAATGGGCATTAATTGTGTTTCTGCAGACAATTTTGACGTAAATAAATTTGTTGATGAATATGGTCAGGAAGTTCAAAGCATTATAAAAAGCAATTTGAATTATAAAGGGACTGAAAATGCAACTTCTTCAGTCAGCTATACAATTCATCCGGATGGAAGTGTTACTGACATAAAACTTGAGCAGAAAAGCGGGACAGGGCTTGACAAAGCCGTAGTTGAAGCTGTTGAAAAATCAGCTCCGTTCAAACCTTTCCCCAAAGAAGCAAACCTTGCAAATATTGTAATGACAAGCGGATTTCAGCACAAAGTAGAAAAGTTCCAATCTGCAAGAATGTCAATTATGCCGGTTGAGCCTCCTGCAGAAGTTCAAGAGGCTTATAAAAAATATATTGACAGAGTCAGCAAATATATGTTTGATAGAATTCCGACAATTTACAGCTATATTCCTCAAGAACCTGTTATTAAATGCACAATTCTTAAAGACGGCACAATAAAAAATGTTGAAGTTACAAAATCATCAGGGATTGAAGAATATGATAAAAAAATCATAGAAACATATGCAGGAATGAAAGTTTCACCATTTCCTGAAGAATTAAAAATGTATGAAGAATTACCTTATTCTGCAACAGTATTAAGACAATTTAGAAAAAGCCCGACATTAGGAGCTCCGGGGGGATATATGTTCAGGTAAATGTATAATCTTTATTCTTTGTTATTTTTTACAATTATCAGATTAAGGTATTCCAGGCGGCTTCTGATATCTGTAATACACTCATAATTTGTTTCATAAAGGTTATCAATAGTTTGCTTAATGACATCGAGGCTTCCCAAAATTTCTTTCTCCAGTGTTTTGTTATCCATAATTTCTCTCTTACGCTTTGACTAATAGTTATATTAATACATATAATAAGGTAATTAAATTTTACTGTCAAGTCATATATTTTAACATTATGAACTTTGAGCAGTTTAAAAAACGAATTGGATTGAAAATAAAGTATTATAGGAAACTAAAAGATTTAACACAAGAAAGTTTATCTGAGAAAATTTCGTGTACTGAAAATTATTTAAGTTTAATCGAAAACGGACATAAAAATATAAGTTTAAAAATGGTGCACAAAATAGCAGAAGCTTTGAATGTAAACGCTGCAAAACTTTTTGATGTTGAAGATTAATAATATTAAAACTTTTTCAGTTTAGCGTAAGCCGCATCCATTGCTTTTATACCCTGACGCCCGAAGTCAATCGTATACATCATGCTGTCGCCGATTTGCGTAACCTCTTTTATATGACCGATGCCGAGCTTGTCATGGAAAACTCTTTCTCCTTCATTAAATACGTATTCAATCGGAGCTGTTGTTTCCATTTTCTTCTGGCGCTCGGCTTCTGCTTCCTGCTGCATGCGTTCTTTTTGCTTCTTTTCTTCAAGCATACGCTTTATGGCATTATCTTTGAAAAATTCTTTAACTTTTTCTTCATCACGCTGTTTATTCTCTTTTGATTTAACAAGAATTGTACGACTTGGAGTTCTTTGAGGTTTATTATAATATGAAGAATTTTGTTTTTGTCTGTCACTTTGAGAATTGCCCGTTGCAAGTCCTTTTGTCGGAGCAACAAAGCCTTTACCAAACCCTGATGATGGTTTTACATATCCATAGCTATCTGATTGAGCAGCAGAATATGAAAAATCAGATTTTCCGGTACGAGCTTTAGATACGGCATTCTGGAATGTGGATGTACCGCTGGTTGAACCTTCAAATCCGATAGAATTCAGCAATTGACGGGGAATTTCATCAATAAATCTTGAAGGATTGTAATATTTGTATTCACCCCACATTTGACGTCGTTTTGCGGATGACAAATACAATTTTTCTTCTGCACGCGTAACACCTACATACATCAAACGGCGTTCTTCTTCCATTTCAGAAGGAACATTAAATGTTCTTTGATGAGGAAATACACCCTCGTCGCAGCCTGCAAGGAATACTACAGGGAATTCAAGACCTTTTGCGGAGTGCAGTGTCATTAAAGTAACGTTATTTGTAATATCATCCATTCCGTCAAGATCTGATACTAAAGCAACTTGCTGCAAAAATTCACCAAGCGCGTTATCAGGTTCTTCCGCAACAAATTCACCCGCAACGTTTACAAGTTCCTGTAAGTTTTCAATATCCGCTTCGCTTTCGGGAGTATTCTGCGCCTGTAATTCTGCCAGATAACCTGTTTTTTCTATGACAAGGGTTACAAATTCCTGCAAAGAATATGAAGTTACGGCATCTTTGAATTTCAAAATAAGCTGTGAAAAATCTCTTAATTTTGCTCTTGTTCTCGGCGGAATTTCAATTGCTTCTTCAATTCTCTGACATGCTTGAAATAAGCTTATGTCCTCTTTATCAGCAAAATCAGATAAATTTTTGATTGTTGTATCGCCGATTGAGCGCTTTGGTACATTGACAATTCTTCTGAAACTTTGAGAATCATCAGGATTGTAGATTAATTTAAGATACGCGATAATATCTTTAATTTCTTTACGGTCGTAGAATTTCAGACCGCCGTAAATTCTGTAGGGAATACCCGCTGCCATACATGCTTCTTCAAGAGCACGGGACTGTGAATTTGTACGGTAAAGAATTGCAAAACGGTTATAATCGCCTCCGCTGTCCTGCTTTATACGGCTTGCAATAAAGTTGGCTTCGTCAGCTTCATCCTGAGCTTCAAAATAATCAATAAGTTCACCGTCGCCTTTATTCGAATACAGAACTTTATCAACACGCTCGGTATTATTTTCGATAATCGCGTTTGCAACGTTCAAAATATTTGCGGTTGAACGGTAGTTTTGCTCAAGCTTAATTAATTTTGTCTTTTTAAAGTCTTTTTGAAAATTCAAAATAATAGTGTAATCGGCACCGCGCCAGCTGTAAATTGATTGGTCAACATCACCTACAACGCAAAGCGAACGTTCTTCGGGGATTTCAGCTTCGTTGTTGGTGTATAACATATTAATAAGCTTGTATTGAGCCATGTTTGTATCTTGAAACTCGTCAACGAGAATATGTTGAAATCTGTCATAATACAATTGACGAACTTCTTTGCACTGTTCAAGAAGTTTTACGGTCAACAGCAGCATATCATCAAAATCAATTGCATTATTGTTATTTAAAGCATTTTCATATTCTTCGTATATTGCCGCAATCTTCTGTGATTTAAAATCTCTTGCAAAAGTCGCAAACGTATATGCATCCTGCATTTTGTTTTTTGCATTGGATATAATTGTTTTCACAAGTTTAGGGGCATAAACTTTGTCATCTAGATTTAATTTTTTAACAGCCTGTTTAATCACAGCGTTACTGTCCGTTTCATCATAAATCGAGAAATTTTTATCGAGCTTTTTACCTGATTGAAAACTGTAATTTTCAATATTTTCTCTTAAAATTCTTCCGCAGATTCCGTGGAAAGTTCCGACCCACATGTATTTAACAACATCCTGTCCCAAAATATTTCCGAGACGCTCTTTCATTTCCTTAGCGGCTTTGTTGGTAAATGTTACGGCAAGAATATTTCTCGGTTTTACGCCGTTCTGTATTAAATATGCAATTCTTGAGGTAAGTAATTTTGTTTTGCCGCTCCCTGCACCCGCTAAAACAAGCAAAGGTCCCTGAACGGTCTGAACTGCTTCTCTCTGTTCTTTGTTAAGATTATCCAGTATATTTTCCATATCCCTATTCCCAAAATCAAATTTTTGTGATATAATCAGCATAAACTAAAAACGTAAAGATTGCAATTAGAAAGTAGGAAAAATGGTGAAAACTGACATGATGAATATATTTATGGGTTCTGAAGATGATGCAAAAGAAAATTCAATTATGGTGCCGATTGATGATATGGACACCGTGGCGTCAGATTCACCTGATACCGTTGACGAACTTGCAATGGAATTAGCTACTATTCAGCAATCTGCAAAAAGAATTGCAATTATCGGAAGCCGCAATCTTCCGATTACTCATCAGCAGATGATTGAAACACTTGCAACGGCTCTTGTAATGCAGGGAAATACAATTATTACATCGGGCGGTTCTTCGGGAACAAACGCGGCAGCTATCCGCGGTGCTATGAAAGCTAATCCCGATAAATTAAAAGTTATTTTGCCGCAGACTATCGGCCAGCAGCCATCAGACGTCCAAAATCAGCTTATCGGTGTTCCCAATATTGTTGAGCATCCTGACAGAGCAATGATGACTTTAGCAGATGCATCACGTGTTTGCAATAGAGAAATTATCGATGACTGCAACCAGTTGATTTGTTTCTTATCACATACAAGTAAAACTTTACATAATGCCGTTCAATATGCTGAAGAGGGTCATAAAGTTATTACTGTATTCTATCTGGATTAAAAACTTATTATTATGTCTGAAAATTTAAAAAAACTTACGGGCAAAAATAAAAATGACTATGAAACCGCCGCACGGGATTTAGTCAATAATGCCGATACAAAACTGTTCAAAGAACTTGTTGACAGTGACAGTTTTTTGTTTGACTTCGTTAAAAATAACGTTGCGCAGAGGATTGCAAACGAGATTAACGAAACTAACTACAAAAACTTAATTGAATTTTTAAAATACTACTCTCCATACTATGAAGATGTAATTGTTTCTTCACTCGTAAAATACGCTGATGAAGATTTGACAGACTTAATGCTGGAGAGGTTCGAAAATGGAACAGTTGAAGAAAAAATTTATGCAGCAAAATATTTTGCGAAAATTCAGGATCCGCTTGCGCATGAATTTTTAAAAGCGAACGCATACTCGGACAATGAATATCTCGCGCAAAATTGCGCATCAGCTCTTGCACAATGGAATGATGAAGAAGCTTATCACATTGCTGTCACAAAATTAAACAATGGTGATGACTTTGACAAACTTGCAGCCGTAAAATTTCTGGTCGCATACGGAAATAAAAATGCTGTCCCTGCAATTTTCGACACTATGAAAAATTCCACAATGCCCGAAAATATTGCCGGTGAAATTCCGTATCTTGAAAACCTGTTTGATTTGCTCGACAAATACTATGAAAATACGCTTCTCGCCATAAACTATATTATAAACGGGCTCGGAGAAATTTTACCTCTTTCCTGTGTATTTGACTTTGAGCTGTTTGAAGTATTTGAACGGCTTGTTAATAACCATAACGACAGCAAAGCGGCTATTGTAATCCTTAATGCGCAGGAAAAATTTGATATTCTGACGGAAAACGATGAATACACTTTTGACGAAAGCAAAGAAACAAAAAACGAAATTCAGGATATTAAAAGGCTTTTGAAAAATGCCGATAAAAAAGAACTTGAAAAATATATTAATGACGAGTTGAAAGAGGACAGTCCTCTAGTATTTACGGCATTGGATTTTGCGACGGACGTGCTTGCAATCCGCGAACTTTTGAAATCAAATAACCAGACATTAATTTTGAAAACAGCCGAAGTATTAAAAAATCTCGGGAATTTTGACGAAACCGCACGAACCGTTGCATTACTGAAAGTTACGGATATAAACATAAAAGCAATAATCCGTGCTTTATAAAATTTTTCATGCTAATATTCACATATGGAATTCATGGAAAAAACTATTAATTCAGAGCTTATTTTTGACGGCAGAGTTGTTAAGCTTTACAAAGACAGCGTAGAGCTTTCAACAGGTCAGAAAACTTTCAGGGAAGTTGTCAAGCATTCAGGCGGAGTTGTTATTTTAGCTTTTAAGGGAGACAAAATTCTTCTTGTAAAACAGTTCAGGTATCCCATGAAAGAAGTTATGCTTGAACTTCCCGCAGGAAAACTTGAGCAGGGTGAAGATCCGTTTGAAGCCGCTAAACGTGAACTGGAAGAAGAGACGGGATACTGCGCAAATAAATGGACTGATTTAGGTTATGTTTACACATCACCCGGTTACAGCGATGAAAAACTTTATCTTTACAAAGCGGAAGATTTGGAATTCACTCACTGCCACCCTGACGAAGGTGAAATTATTCAGGCATTTGAGTACAAATATGATGATGTGTTAAAGATGATTGATAACGGGCAAATTAATGACGCAAAGACGCTTTGTGCATTGCTCAGGGGGAAAAGATAATGATTAAAATGGTTGCGACAGACATTGACGGGACAATTCTGAAATGGGATTTCGGCTTTACTCCCGAGGTTAAAGACTGTATCAGAAAACTTACCGAACGCGGGGTTAAAGTAGTTCTCGTAACAGGCAGAATGCATAAGGCCGCAACATTTCTTGCCGATGAACTTGGTCTGGATACGCCAATTGTTTCATATCAGGGCGGAATGATTAAGGATAATTGCGATAACGGAAAAGTTCATTACAGAAAAGATTTAGACCCCGAACATGCAAAAGAAATTATAAAATGGGCGAAAGAAAATAATATTCATATTAATCTATATATGGATGACGTTTTGTATGTGGAAAAAGATGATGAAACAATCAGAAAATACACTGATGCAAGATATATAGAATACACTGTGTGCCCGTTTGAAAGCTTGGAAATCAAAAACGTAAATAAAATTCTTGCAATTAAATACGGCGATGCGGATACTGTTACCGAATGGGTTAACTATCTTGAAAAAAATTACCCCGAACTGTACATAGTTAAATCAACTCCTTATTTTTGCGAAATTTCTAACAAAGACGCAAGAAAATCTTGTGCCGTAGAATATTTGTGCAAAGAATGGGGAATTAAAAAAGACGAAGTTCTTACAATAGGCGACCAGAATAACGACATCGAACTTTTGAAAGCAGGCGGAATAAAAGTTGCAATGGGAAACGGCACAGCCGAATTAAAAGAATGTGCCGATTTCATAACAGATACCGTTGAAAATAACGGTTTTGTAAAAGCTATCAATATGTATATGAGGTAAACAATGTATAGAATAGGTTTAGGCTACGATATCCACAAACTCACCGAAGGAAGAGATTTAATTATCGGCGGGGTTAAAATTACGCATGAAAAAGGACTTTTGGGGCATTCGGATGCAGACGTCCTTATTCACGCAATAATTGATGCAATGTTGGGTGCGCTTGCACTTTCCGATATAGGAACTCTTTTCCCCGATACTGATGAACTGTACAAAGACGCTGACAGTACTGTTTTGTTGAAAGATGTTTACAAGCTTATAAAAGCAAAAAAATACGCAATAGAAAACATTGACAGTAACATTATTGCCCAGCAGCCGAAAATGATGCCTTATATTCCAAAAATGAAAGAGGTTTTATGCCAAATCCTCTCGATTGAACCAGAACGAATTTCAATAAAGGCTAAAACAAATGAAAAAATGGACGCGGTAGGACAGGAACTTGCAATAGAAGCTCACGCCGCTGTTCTTTTGAAAAAAGTATAGTTAATAAGGATGCCTCCCCCTAAGCTTGCTCATTCATCTATTAAAGTAAAATCGTCACCCATTTTTTCTTCTAACATTTTAACAATATCAGAACATCTTATACCAATAGCTTCTGAAATCTTCCAAAGATTTACAAACTGACATTTTTGCTTGCCTCTTTCTATTTTGCTTAATGTACCTATAGGAATATCATACTCATAAGCTAATTTTTCAAGAGTTAACTCTGACCTATTTTTGCGTAATTCTTTTAAAATTTCACCTAATTTTAGCGATAATTGTAAAAGTTTTTCATTTTGTTGCTGCATATTTTTATCATCACTGATATGATTTAATTATAAGCTTCGTAAACGAAAATAAATTACATTATATATTCTTAAAGGTACTATAAAAAAACTAGTTCATTTATCAATTAAAGTGTTAGTATTTTTAAATAATTATATATAATAGTAAACTTTTCCGGATTTTGTTTAATTAGCTCAATGCGCTTATTAAAATCCTCGTTTACAACTTCCGGGTCATAAAGAGCATTAACATATAATAATTCATAAGGCACTTTTAATGCTTGTGCGATTTTAGCTAAATTTTCAGGCTTTGGATATGTTAAACCACGTTCAATATCACTCAATGCAGAAGTATTCATGTTAATAACTTCACTTAAATCATCTTGAGTAAGTCCGCGTAATTCCCTAATTCTTTTTATATTAGACCCTACAATGGTTTTGATGTAACTGCTATTACGACTCATTTTATTATATTAAAGTTTATTATTATTTTTTAAAATAGTATATTAGACGATAACTTATTGCATCATACTTTGTTTTATGATATACTTTTAATTATCAAATAGTTCTTTGATATTTTTATGTAAAGCCTTAGCTATATCAAACAAAGTATCAACAGGTCGTTTACTTCTGCACGCTCAATCATACCAATATAGTTCCTGCTTCTGTTTATCATTTCAGCCAGTTTTTCTTGCGATAAACCCTTAGCTTTTCGCAAAAATTTGATATTTTTACCAAGCTTTTTTAAATCAGATTTAGCCATAAATTAATTATGGATTTTTTTATTAACATTTTCTACCAAGTGTGATTTATCAAAAAATCCCTAAACACATTATTATAAGCATTTTTACAATTTAAAAAATTACCAAATGAGATTGGTCAAAAGGAGAACATTATGCAAAAAGTAAAATTCAAAAAAACACCTTACATCATAAGGTTAATGCACGAAGCTTCCACCATAGGTACATATAGAGTAAGCAAAGAAATTTTCTTTCTGTTACAAAAAAACTCAAACCCTGCCAGTCGTTTAGACAAGAACCTAAAAAAATAAGATGTGTTGAAACAGGGGAAATTTTTAAAAACGCAAAAGAAGTCAACGAATTGTTAATTCAGCAGGGTAAATCCACCAGTTACAGCGCATTTAGCAGAATTAAAGATGTTTGCAACAAAAAAAGAGAAAAAGCATACGGATACCACCGGGAATTCATCGATGATTAAAAAGAAAAAGTTATTTCCTGACGGCTTTTATGTTAAAATCCGGTTATGGATATAAAACTACAAATTCTTGAAAAAGCAGAAAATGATTACAAAGAATTTTTTTCCTCACTTATTCCAAACATTAATAACGTTCTCGGGGTAAGACTGCCTGTTCTGCGAAAAATCGCAAAAGAAATTCATAAAAGCGGAGAATGGGAAGATTTTATAAAACAGACTGACTGCCAATATATGGAAGAAATTATGCTTCAGGGAATGGTTATCGGACTTATTAAAAAAAGCCCCGAAGAAATTCTTGAACTTGTAAAGGATTTTGTCCCGAAAATTAATAACTGGGCAGTCTGTGACACCTTCTGTGTCGGTCTGAAATTTACAAATAACAATAAAGAACTTGTATGGAATTTTATTCAACCTTATTTTACATCAAAAGAAGAATACGATATCCGCTTCGGTTACGTCATGCTTCTTTCATACTTTATAGATAATGATTACATTGACAGGGTTTTAGACTTAATCGACAATTTCAGAGATGAAAGGTATTATTCAAGAATGGCTGTTGCCTGGGCGCTTTCAATATGCTATGTAAAACAGCCCGAAAAAACTCTGGAATACTTAAAAACATCAAAACTTGACAATTGGACGTTTAACAAAAGTATCCAAAAAATCTGCGAGTCGTTAAGGGTTGATAAAAGCACCAAAAATATGCTAAAATGTTTGAAACGAAAATGAATATTATAACAGAAAAAAAATTGGCAGCGGGTCTTTCAATAACTTCCAACGCCGTAATAATCATTTTAAAATTTGTTGCAGGTGTAATCTCTGGTTCTATAAGTATCATTTCTGAAGCCATACACTCGCTGAGCGATTTTCTTGCATCTGTGCTTACTTTTTTTGCCGTAATGAAATCTTCCGAACCGGCTGACGAAACACACCCTTTCGGACACGGAAAATATGAGGACATGTCAGGATTTATCGAAGGCGGATTGATAATTTTTGCAGCCTTTTATATTATTTACGAAGCCTGTAAGAAATTGTTTTTGCATCATACATTTGAAGTTGACACAACTCTCGGTATCGGTGTAATGCTTTTCGCAGTTATCGCAAACTTTTTCGTAAGCAGATATCTTTTTAAAGTTGCAAAAAAATCAAACTCCATATCTCTCTTTGCAGACGGTGAACACTTAAGAACAGATATATATTCATCACTCGGCGTAATGGCAGGGTTAATTTTAATCAAAATAACAGGAATTGAGATATTAGACCCGATAATCGCAATACTGGTCGCATTATTTATTTTAAAAGCAGGTTTTTCTATTTCAAAAGAAACCTTAAATAATTTACTTGACGGGTCTTTACCCTCCGAAGAATTAAAATTAATAGAAGAAATAATCAGTTCATATGATAATGAATGCGTTAAGGGTTACAAAAATCTTAAAGCCCGCCGCTGCGGTCCGTCAAAAGACATTGAAATAACAATGCTTTTCCCTGATGATATGACTATCAATGAATGCCATAAAATCTGTGATAAAATCGAAAATTTAATTGAAGAAAAGCTCGGACACGTAACAATTATGATACATGCCGAGCCTGAAAATTGTAATAAACAACATTTAAGCTGCTGAACGCAAGTTCTGTATTATTGTAAAAATTTCGTGTGCAAGTTCTTTATCCGGATTTTTGTCGGGATGAAATTTAAGTATTAAAGATCGAAATTCACTTTTAGGCATTTTTGCAATTGTTTCTATAGGCACGCCGATAATTTGATCGAGTTGTGCTTTTTCAGCAGTTGTAAGATTTGAAATCTTACTGCTGCTGCCTAATTTTGAGGCTATATTTTTAACAAAATTTAAGTTTACATTACCGGCAGCAGATGCTGTTTCAGATGCTGCACCGGTTACTTTTGCCCCGTTTTCTCCGGCTCTTGCCCCTGCCGAACCTGCATTAGAAGTTTTAGAAGATACAGTTCTTACAACAAGACCTGAATTTCCGGCAGGAGCCTTAGGAATAGGCGCCGGAGTTCCGCCTGTTGTTTTAGAGGCTGTTTTAGATATTGTTTTTCCGGCTAATCCGCCTGCGCCTTTTACTATACCGGCAGTTGCGGCTGTAATTGTTCCTTCAACCATAGCTTGTTTTGCAATATTATCCAGATTCTGAGCATTAACATCTCCGTCAATATTGTTTGTAGCAAGGTCTGTAACTTCAACAGCCGCTCTTGCTGCCATAGTTGAAGCACCTGCAACAGCTGCAGTTGCTGCCAGAGACGCTCCGCCCGTAGCTGCAGCAGCCGCTGCGGAAGCTGCGACCACTACTGTTGTTTTGACAGCAGAAGCACCTTGCTGCTGAGATTTATTGTAATCCATTACACGCTTGTGGATATCATTTTTTGTTCCGTAAGCTTTTTTGTAATTTTCATCTGTAGGATTTGCTTCGTACTCTGCTATTTTTGCGGGATCATAGTCTACTCCGTAAATTTCTTTAAATTTAGAACTAAATTCTGCTGCCCCTTTAGATTGAGCCGTTTGTAATTCTTTTATCTGATTTTCATAAGTCTTTAAATCTTCTTCAACCTTAACCGCTCTGTTATCGGAATTCCATAAAACACTCACGGCGTCGGCTGTTTTACCTGCCCAGCCATCTCGGTCAAGCTGTTGTTGAAAAGCAGCTCTTGCATTTTTAACTGTTTCTTTTTGCGAGTTAACAGCAGTGTACTCCGTTTCACGCTGTTCATAGTATTCTTTTTTAATCGGGGTACCGTCTGCCGCAAAATACCATGTTTCTCCGTTCTCTGCAGTATAAGAGTATCTGCCCGAAGCGTTTTCAGACATTTTTCGTTTATCGGGTGATGCTTCTACAGCCTCGTAATAACTCTGTTTTAATTCCGTACCGTCAGCGGCATAATATTTCGTCCCGCCATTCTGAGTAATGGTATATCTGCCTGTTTCACTTGTTGTCTTAAATCCCCAGTGGGATTGATCAACCGCCGCCTCAATATCTGACATTTTAACTTCTGTACCGTCTTTCAATATTATATTATCAGGCAAAGTAATTTCCTCAGGCATATTTGCTGCTTTAGGATTAACATTATTTTGTGCTTTTAACAACCTTACGATTTCCATTGTCTGCTTATGGTCTTTAATACCATATTTTGCCTGAACAATGCCGTACCATGTGTCTTTATAATTAACTTTATATTGATGATTAATATTCTCAGGTTTTTCTGCATGTTCGGGTTGTTCCTGTTCTTGTACCTCATCAGCAGTGACAGTTACATGTTCCTCAACAGGATTTTCAACCTGCTCCTGTGCAGATGGTATTTCTTCTGCCTGAACAGGAGCAGTAGCCGGTTTTTCATCAGGCAGATTGTTTGCAGCCATCTGCTGGGAATACATGTCATTCAATGCCGCATAAAAATTATTTACGTCAGATTTTTTTGTACCGAATTGCTTTATGCCTTTCACTTCTCTTTTTGATAATATACCGTCATCACCCGCACGGTTTAACAAAAATGCCTTTAATGCTTTGACTTCTTTTTCATCAAGTTTGCCATCATTATTAAAGTCAAATTTTTCAAAAATAGATTTATTTACATCATTCTTAGCAATACCTTTACCGTTAAATATGCCTAAATTAATTTGACTGCCTTTTTTCCCGAGTTTTAATAAATCGCCGCCGCTGCCTTCAATATTACTCATAAATTACTCCTTTCTAATAGTACAAGCTACGGCAAAACCTGAAAAAACTTGATACAAGGGCATCGCATCCTATCCTATCCTATCCTATGAGGGATTATAAGCGGGTTTCAGGCAATTTAAAATTTATCTTTACATTATGTAACATGTGAAGGCAGACTTCTTGATTACAAATTGTAAACATACACTTTTCAACAAAATGTTTTTTGGTTATGCTGGGCGTGTGTGTATGAAAAGGAGATTTATATCATGCCAAAATTCAATTTAATGTCGTACATTATGCCTCCTGAAGATAAGATGTTTTTTACATACTTTCAGGAAAGTGCGGAAATTTGCCTTAAAACCGCTAAACTTTATGACGAAATTATGCATAACCATTTAAACGATGAATATAAGGAGAAAGCTCTTAAATATAAAAGGAAAGGTAAACTTTCGTATAAAGCCTGTTTAAAACAGCTGAACAAAAGTTTCATAACCCCTATTGAGAGGGAAGATATTCAAACCATAGCGGTTCAGCTTAACAAAATAACAAAAAAAATCGTAAAGGCCTGTTTGAATTTGGAAGTGTACAGATTAGACAACTACACGGACGAAATGAAAGAACAGGCTTTAACTTTGGTTCAGGCAACGGAAAAACTCGGTGAAATTATAAAACAGTTCAAAAAAGTTTCCGACGTTGAGGAAATTACCGAACTTAATATCGAAATGAAAGAAATTGAATCTCACGGAGATGAAATTCACCGCCGTGCCATGGGTAATTTGTTTTCAGGACAGTATGAAGCTCTTGATGTTATTAAATTAAGAGATATGTATAAAGAAATTGAAAATGCTTTTGATGCTTGTTTCTTCGTATCGGATACAATTCTGAATGTAGTATTGAAACAAAGTTAGGCAAGGGAAAAAATGAGTATAACGATTTTACTTTTAATAGCTGTAGTACTTGTAGCTCTGGCATTTGAATTCATAAACGGTTTTCATGATTGTGCAAACGCAATTGCAACGGTTGTATCGACAAAAGTTCTTTCACCCAAGCAGGCTGTACTTTTCGGAGCGAGTTTGGAGTTTGTGGGAGCCTTAACCGGAACACACGTTGCAAAAACAATCGGTTCGGGGATTGTAAACGCTGATATGATTACACTTACGGTAATATTCTGCGCGCTTCTTGCGGCTGTCATCTGGAATTTATTTACGTGGTGGCTCGGGCTTCCGTCAAGTTCTTCACATGCACTTATAGGCGGTCTTTTAGGAGCGTCAATTGTTAAAGCGGGTATAGATGTTGTTCATTTTCATACACTTTTAGACAAAGTAATCGTACCCATGTTTACATCACCGGTTCTTGGATTTTGCGTCGGCTTTACATTAATGCTTTTAATAGCTTGGGTAATCATTATCTTGAGAGAAAGCCCGCAGACAGTTAACAAGCAGTTCAGAAAATTACAGCTAATCTCATCGGGTTTAATGGCATTGAGCCACGGCTCAAACGATGCTCAAAAAACAATGGGGATAATTACTCTTGCGCTTCTGGCAGGCGGAGTTCTGCATAAAAGTCCGACAGGAGATTTTGAAATTCCGATATACGTAATAATCGCATGCGCGCTTACTATGGCGGCAGGTACGATGAACGGCGGATGGAAAATAATTAAAACAATGGGGCATAAAATAATTAAGCTTAAACCAATCCACGGTTTTGCGGCAGAAACATCGGCGGCAGGCTTAATCTTAACTGCTTCGCATTTCGGTATACCTCTGAGCACAACGCATGTAATTTCAACGGCAATTATGGGGGTTGGTTCAACTTTCCATGCACATGCGGTTAAGTGGCGCGTTGTCGGAAATATCGTTATAGCATGGGTTCTTACAATTCCTGCATGTATGATTATTTCCTCAATAATTTATTACCTGATTTATAAATTTATATAGCCCTTTATACTAATGAAGATTTGGCATCTGTGTGATTTCATTATAAAAAAGGGAGGAATAATTTATGTCCGAAAATAATAATGAAGAAATTTTTGAGGCGGAAGTCTGCGAAATATGTGAAATAGAAAAACCAAAAAAAATTTTAATGGTTGTAACACAGGCAGACCATTTTGACGAAAAACACAAAACAGGTTTGTGGTTTGAAGAATTTGCAGTACCTTATCTTGCCTTTATCGAACAGGGTTATACAGTAATCGTTGCGACACCCGCGGGGGGAGGCGCCCCGCTTGATTCTTACAGTGAA
>ERZ780032.344-NODE-344-length-17507-cov-3.092310_pt1 | contig 17507 bp, 9 predicted proteins | sample MGYA00511856_ERZ780032 | MGnify/ENA primary metagenome ERZ780032 (study PRJEB29588, sample SAMEA2147983) | human gut metagenome | biome: human gut; feature: human-associated habitat; material: faeces | place: Denmark | collected 2008/2010 ...
CAGGGGGCAGGTTGGTGGCGAGACCGCCAAGACTTTATCCGAGCATTTTGGAAAAGTACTTCAAAAGCGCCAGTCCATTTCCATCAACCGTCAGGATGTCTCTACATCCATCAATACCCAGATGGACAGTCTCATTCCGCCAAGCAAGATTAGCGGACTCACCCAAGGTATGTTTGTCGGCTCTGTTTCCGACAACTTCACCGAGCGCATAGAGCAGAAGATCTTCCATGCCGAGATTGTCGTTGACACCGACAAAGTAAAGCGAGAGGAAAGCCATTATCAGCCTATCCCCATCATCAACGACTTCAAGGATGCCGATGGCAACGACTGCATGAAGCAAGCTATTCAGAACAACTACAATCGGATAAAGGAGGATGTCAAGCTGATTGTCAAGGACGAGCTGGAACGCATCGCTGCTGACGAGAGCTTAAAGCATCTCATACAGAAATAAACAATAAGGCGAGTAACTTTTAGGAATTGTCCTTTCAGTTACTCGCCCCTGCATACATATATGGGATTTGTCGTTTTTTATCGTCTCATTCTTTCCAATTCATCATCCTTTCGCATTTTGTCGTTCAACTTCTCCTGCATTCTGTCAAGGAAGTAAGTACGGCTATGGTTTTTGCGTCTTCTGATGTCGGTGTAGAAACGATAGCAGTCCTTGGCTTTGATGCCGAAGAACTGGTACATGGCTTGCGCCAAGTCCTTGAACTTCACATCGCCATCGTTCACGCTTCCCATGACGCAGATGCCATATACCATTTCTACAAGGTCAACGGCATTGCCAGTCCATTTCACTAATGGCTTTGATTCTGATGATACTGGTGGGGAGGCTTCTGAAGTGGATGTGGTCACATGAAGATGATATGTTGCTGCCACATGCTCTTGCATTCTGCGGACAAATGCAATAGCCTTGCGCACATACAAGCCTATGGTTCCCAAACAATCCTTTATATGGGGCATTGACAGATGAAAGTCAAGCTCGGTCTCTGCGTATGACAGTGCAAAGACCGCTTGCTTCACGTTGGTGCTGCATAAATCAACCACAACCTTGATAAACTCACGATATGAGTTCTCCAAAGCGTTACCACCTTTGTTCTTATGACCAGCATTCAGCAAGTTGAAAAAATCAGTCTCTAACAATATGTTGTATTCCATGTTGCTGTCTCTTTTATGGGTTTGTACTAATTTGATGTTTCTGTGCGCACATCATTTATTAGTCCAATACCTATGCCATTCCAAGACAGACTAAACAATAGGATGGTGATATTTCCTGATAATCAGCAACTTTATCAAGAGAATAAGATTTTCACAAGGAAATTGCAAGCAGAAATAGTGTAAGGAAAACCGGACACTCGTCCAATCTTCCTTACACGGTTCTTATACCGTTACAACTTGTTAGTTGGAATACCATACTCTTTCATACGGGCATAGAATGTAGTATGGCTCATTTCCAACATTTTTGCCGCATCACGTTTGATGCCATTGCATTGCTTCAAAGCCCACAAGATACGCTCTCGATTGATTTTGCGTTCTTGTTCATCAAAGTCCAAAGCCTCTTCTGTTAATGTCGATTGTGACAACTGCAAGTCCTCGACATCTATTATCTCATTCTCGCATAACAGCATAGCTCGCATGATACATGATTTCAACTCACGCACATTGCCTGGCCATGTATGGCTTACAAGTGCCCTTTGCGCTTCCTTACTGATACATTTTATTTCTTTGTCCGTATGCCTATCATATAGTTTCAGGAAGAAGTTAGCTAATGGCATAATATCTTCCTTGCAATCCCGCAACCGTGGAATCTCAATAACCGCTTCGTGAAGTCGATAATACAGGTCGCTTCTGAATCGTCCTTCCCGAACAGCCTCTTGCAGGTTTTCGTTGGTGGCGGCAATAATGCGCACATCAGCCACTTTGTCTTTTATAGCTCCCAATGGTCGGTAGCTCTTGGATTGCAACACACGCAGCAGCATCGCCTGTACGTCTTTCGGCAGGTTGCCTATCTCGTCCAAGAACAGCGTACCTCCAGCAGCCAATTCAAAGTAGCCTTTTCTTGCTGTGTCTGCACTTGTGAATGCTCCTTTCTCATGCCCAAAGAGAGCGGAAACGGCAGGTTCCGCAGAAAGCGTACCGCAATCTACTACTTCAAAAGGCTTGTCGGCTCTTTTGCTTTGCAGATGTATCTTTTCCGCTATATGTTCTTTGCCAGTTCCATTGTCGCCCAATATCATAACAGCCATGTCGCTTTTGGCAAACAATTCTGCCATTTTGTATATACGGCGAAACTTCTCACTTTTGCGGTAAACAATCTTGTTATTCAACTCTACGAGTCGTTTCTGCTTGTCTATGATTTCTTCCAAACGTTCATAAACTACATCAAGCAACAATTTCTTCGGTATATAGTCTTCCGCTCCCAATTTCATAGTCCTCACGGCACTCATGCTTTCATCGTAAGATGTCATGATAATAAATGGATTCTGGTAGCCGTTACTACGCATCCATTCCAACAGGTCGATGCCGTTATCATTCCCCAAACGCATATCCGAAAGGACAACATTCCATTCAGAGGATTCCTTCACAGCTTTCAGACCATCTCTGTAATTGTAGCATAAGATTGTTTTCCAGCCCTTTGCCTCCAACTTCTTGCCCAACATATTGCAAAATGTCGGGCTGTCTTCAATGATTATTACTTTCTTCATGCTGTTACCTCCTCTATTTTCTTTTGTGCGGCTTTGATGATTTCCTCACCATGTGCGAAAACATCCTCAACCGCTTGGTTGATAACGTCGTCTGATGATGTAGAATCTTCTATCAGGTCAAAAAGATAGTTCAAAGACTCGTCAGATTGTACCATCATCCACGAGCTTCTTGCGTGGTGAATGGCATCGGACATTTTCTTGCGGTTCTCCTCTTGGGCGGCATTACGGATACTGCCCAATGTATCAGTCATTTCCTTTACGAAATTCTCCAAAGTCTCTTTTTCATTACCGTAGGTCAGCAACATAGAGAAGTCTATTTGTTTTTCTGCTATCTTACCGTTCACACACTTTCTTGCAGTGTTTATCAAATCCTTGTCAGACATCGGCTTGAACAGGCAAGCGACAAATCCTGCGCCAAGCAGTTCTTGCTCACTCACATTTGGTGCTGCTGTCATAACGACAACAGGAATGGTCTTGGAGTTACGCACGTTCACCATACGCATCATTTCCAGAATCTCGATACCGTTCACTTCAGCCATCTTCAAATCCGTTATCAGCAGATCATAAGATTTTTTGCGCATCATATCCAATAAATCCGTGGCATTATTACACGTGTCACATACGATGCCGTTTGATGCAAACGCCTCACGGATGGTACTCAGTTGCACATGGCTATCATCAATGGCAATGACAGTAAACGAATCTTGTCGTTTCGTTCTATACTGAGTTGGTTCCACATTCTGCTTTTCGGCTGCAGCCATAGGAAGACTAATGGTAAAAATACTTCCCAGCCCTTGGTGACTGGACACATCGATTTTTCCTTTCATCAGTGAAACGAGGTTCTTGACAATGGAAAGCCCCAAGCCAAATCCCGGTTGGGTGACCGCATTTCCCAATCTTGCAAATTCCTTGAAGATTTGTTTTTGTTGCTTGTCGTCCAATCCTGTTCCTGTATCCTTAACCATTAGCATGAATACACCATTTTTATAGGTCGTGGACAATACTATCTCACCCTTTCCCGTATATTTGATGGCATTGGAAAGCAGATTGCGTCCTATTGTAAGCACCTTTTCCTTGTCTCCATTGACAACACCATCTGCCTTATTGCTGACGCTCAATTCCAGTTGTTTCTTCGCAGCAAAGGGCTCATACTCCATCTTTAATTGCTCGGCAATGTCCATCATACGGAAAGGGCGTTCCTTGACGGTCGCCTTTCCATTCGCTAATTTGGAGTAAACCAGGAAACTGTCAATCATAGAAGTCAAGCCTTTCGATGTGTCAACAATCAAGTCGGCATATCGTTTGCTTTCATCCGTAGCATCATCAAGTCCGCTAATCTTGCGGGCATAATCCTTGATGGCAGACAAAGGACTGCGCATCTCATGTGTTACTGTCAGCATCACCTTTCTTGTTTCTTCCTTGCTCTTACGTGTCTTGAATGCGAATCGCCACACCAATAGGAATAATACGAAAAATACCAATATCAACAAGCCTATCATCCCTATATAATAATAGGTATAATTGCCTTCCAAGTCTGCGATTTGTCGCTCACGAACATTTATGCCTTTATCCACATTCTCATCAGCTATGCTGATTACTCTTTGCAACTGCTTATTGATACCTTCATTTCTGTTTCCAAGACTATCCAATATCTCCACTACCTTACGGCTTTGCTGGTGATGTTTAGCAACAACCGTTTGGTTTAGGTTGGTGAGCATCTTTTCAGTTTGGGTTAAACGGTTGCCTGTTGTTACTGCATTTTCTTTCTTGCCGAACAATCTGCTGAAGAAACCGCGTTTCTTTGGCTTTGCCTGCTGCGGCATAGCTGAAAGTCTTTTGCTTTCAGTCTTATTCAACTCTACAATTCTTGGAACTTCTGCGGTCAGCTTTTCTTGAGTGGCATTCAGATCCTGCATGGCATCCTTTATATCCAGAAAGAGCTGTTCCTTTTCTGCAAGAAGACGGCAGATCGTATCAGAATCTTCTTTCGGACAAATACCTGCGATGCCTTCAAGCATACTGTCCACTTCCAATCGAAGCGAATGATACTCATTTACATCTGTTGAGTCCCAATCCGCAACCATTTCACCAAGCAGTGACAATTCCGTTATGTGCAAGTTTAAGTCATGCACATTCTTTCGCCACTGATGCAGTTCTGCATTTCTACACTCAATCTCCTTTCTGTCGCGCCATTCAAATAGGCCGATTACAATGGTACATCCTACGATGACGATGGCAGTCATGATGCCTAAAGCCATCCATCTACAGATATGCCCGGTCTGTTCTTTGCGTTCCATGTTGTTTACTACTATTATTTTTATTTTTGTTTTTAACTTTGGATTTTCTCAATCAAAGAAGCTAAAACTTTACTATTTACATGTTCTATTTTTCTTCCTGCTAAGAGTATTGCTGCTTGTCTTACTATATTAACTATCATACCACCTGAAAGTTCGATTTGAGCCGCAGTTGCAATAGTTCCTTCTGCATCTTCACCAAGCCATTCTTTCGGCAACACAGATTGCCATAGAGCGGAGCGTAATTCTTCCGTAGGAATTGGGAAATATACTACAGATTGAAATCGACGCAAGAAAGCTTCATCTATGTTTGACTTTAAATTTGTCGCCAAGATAATAGTACCAGGAAAATCTTCTATGCGCTGTAAAAGATACGCAACCTCTTGATTGGCATGTCGGTCGTTGGAAGAATTAGAAGATGAACGTTTTCCAAAGAGGGCATCTGCTTCATCGAAAAACAAAATCCAGTTTCTATTTTCTGCAAGGTCAAAAAGCCCAGCAAGATTCTTTTCTGTCTCGCCAATGTATTTTGACACTATCATCGACAAATCTACCCGATAAACATCCATGTTGTTCTTTTTCCCAAGTAGTGTTGCCGCAAGAGTCTTGCCTGTTCCTGGTGGCCCATAAAACAAAGCACGATAACCTGCTTTGAGGATACGCTTCATACCCCAAGTTTCCATGATAGTGTGTTGATGCTCTATCCATGAGTTTATTCCATTCAAAGATTCTAATGTATCATAATCCAAAAACATATCATCCCAATCTAAAGATGTGCTTATACGTTTTGCAGGAAATCCGATACTATAGTCTGGCTTATACTCTCTACCAAGGAGTACCAAACTTAGAAATTCGTCCGAAACTCGTAGTTGTCCACTAAGGAATGGTTCTCCATCATTTGCTCCTTCTAATCGTAATATATTAGATGTGTAGAACCAATAATCACGTTGAAACATACGAATGACATTGCAACGTTTAACAGGATCGTCACCTGCAATTATAAAAACCGCAGTTTCCCCAGTTGGAAGAAATCCACCATGTGACAATCCCTTCCAACCACCGAATTGGGTAAATGGTCTATCCAATGCTCCATTTTGGAGAAAAAAGCAATCAAGTGCTTGTGGTTTGATATGTGGCATCAAGGCAAGCATAATGATTACTCTTTCCTCAAATGTTATATTTGGATGATTTGTCATTTTCTCCAACCACTTCCCTGTAGGTTGTTTTACGCAGTCCATTGACAGATTTTCAAAACCTTGGTGTTGAAAATATACCCCAATAGCAACGTTTAATACGGCTTCAAACCATTCTATATGTTCATTCATACCAATATGTTTTAATAACTATTTGCCTTAGCCCCCATAACATCAGCTTCATGTTCAAGAGCAGCATTATCATTTACAGGCATTCCGTTTATCTCAGTCGTAGGTGAAACACGCCCTGCCATCTGTTGCGCCACATGCCATGCCTCATGTGGAAGATGACGTTCTTGACCTGGTGCTACATAAATGTCTGTTCCTTGCGTATAAGCATAAGCTTGAACAGCAGCAGGCTTGCTTGAACCATAATGCACGCAGACATTATCCATAGAATAACCAGACAAGTTTTCTATTCCTGCTTTCAAATTATCAGGCAAACCTGTTCTGTTCTTTTTCTGAGTGATAGTACGTGCTACCGTTTTTTTATATATCTTTTCAGCTTTCATAATTTTAAAAAATTCTTATACTTACATTTTACTTAAAGTTGTTTAACCCATATCTTAATTATTATGAATATGACTCCAATTTCGTTTTCTTCCATTTCCTGTTCCTATACTTCCCCAACCAAATGGTAATTGCGAATTGGAAAACGAAATAGAAGTAGCCCTATAATTATTGGTATAATCATATTGCTCTCCAAATGTATCAGTTCCTGTTGGCAAAATTACAACACTTCCATTCCCCTTACTTGTCTTTATTGGTACAGATTTTATATCTATTGGATATAAAACAGGATTGCTTTTGTCAACATCACCTGTGGCAATATTCCAAGGATAAGCCTCGCAGGTAAAGCAACAGCTTGGATCATCTATTGTATAATTGGCTTCTGTTACTTCGACACTATACATAACTCCTCCATTATATATATTTGATAAATGTTGTTTAATATGATTTTCGGCATTAAGCAAATGCAAATGATTTGCTTCAGCTGTAATTGGGAATAAATTACAAGCAATGCCAGGGCCTCCTAAATTGTCATTCAAAAGATGCCCACGTTTCATATGCAAGTAACCAGCTTTCTCTAAAGCTTTCATTGTTTTGGACAATACGTTACCTGGTGCTGAACCACGTTGTGGGTCTGCAGGATCCAAATAAGCCTTCATTTTATTTCCAACTTTTTCGCTTCCATTATCTGCATATTTAAATAGCTTCGTTTCACAATAGACAGAAGTACTCAGTTGTACAACTGGAGAACATGGTTGTTTTACAGACATATTCATTGCTTTATATCTTCGATTTTTCTGCACAAGAGTACGAGACGCTTGTTTCTTATATGTTCTTTCTGCTTTCATAACTTCTTATTTTACAGATTAATACTTATTATTTATTATCAAATTCTTCTTTATTCCGCCACTTAACATAGATTGGCTTTTTCAACCATGGTAGGCGTATTGTCTTATACGACCACGGTAGTGAGTCCAGCAATATGTCATAAGCTTTGTTATCAACAGTCAACACCCACTTCTTATCTTGTTGTTCCAAAAATCCGTCTCTTTCAATAAAACTCCTTTGGAATCCACCGACAGAAGTATTCTTTAACTTTATCCAATTGGCTTTTACCCCAGATAACATTGATTCTATCGTCTCAACTTCTTTTTGTGTTAATTCAATATTCTTTGGCAAAGGAACATTGAAAGGACAAGCAACTAAAAGCCGATTGAAAGCTAACTCTGTTTCTTTATAGAGTCGCTCTTCCGCAGTAACAAGTCGTTGCAGTATAAATATTGCTCGAACTTTAGCATCTATATTCTTAAACTCATTTTTTTTCTCATTTAATAAGTCAAGCATGCCGAACAAACGCAGTAACCATGGAGCGAATAAACACAAGCCAGCATTACCTATTGGTAAATAATTTGGTTTTGGCATTGATTCTAAATCGACTTCTTTAACATCGCTAATCTTTAATTCTGAAAGGATGCTTGTTACAACTTGTCCCAAGACAGCAGACTCTTCTTTAAGTCCGTTGCGTTCAGCAACATCCTTCAATCCAACGATATAATCTTTCGCAATATCCATAATCTTGTAATTATACCAATCATCCTTGCTATGTCTTGCTACAAATAAGACAAAAGCATGAGAGATTAGTTTTTCTGATACCATATCAGATATTTGCGATTTCTCAGTCAACTGTTTCAAACATTCAGCCCAAGAATAGGATATTCGGGCTATAAGTATTAGCCAATCTTCAATATCTATCCATTCACTAAGCTTCTGCACCTCAAAAGTATCGGAAGCATACATATATTCAACAAAATCCCAAAAGACAAATTGTTGCCAATGAGTATAATGACGCAATAGGTGTCTCTTTTCTGTGTCACTCACTTCTGAAGATGACAACCATTTTGCCAACATTTCAAAATCTCCATTGCAAAGAATAAGGCACTTAGTCGCAAAATGATTTGTATTGCCCAATTCAATATTAGCCTTTCCCTCATAAGAGACGTTTCTCGATAAAACTATATTTTCATTTAAGCAATCTGCATTTGCTCTTAATGTCACCTGCTTTTCGTAACTCTTAGTATCAACAAGATGTTTCTCTAAATCTTTTAGAACCCTTTCTTCTATACCTGCAAGACCACTTTGCATAATGACATTCTTTTCCAAACAAGATATGACAAATCCTGCAATATCTTTAAAGTTTGTCAAGAATTTACCAACAAGTAAGCATTCATCCACATATTGAAGCATCAGCAATGTTAACAGATTCTCTGCTGACAAAGAACCTGCTAATAATGCATTATTATTTACCCATTGGTAGATTACATTTCCGATATGAACAAATGCCTTAGCTATTTTTATATCTACCGATACGAACACTTCCTTTAGCATTTGGAAATCAACAATGTCGTTCCAAATAGAAAAGGTATTCTCAGTCAGAGACATTTGCCACAAACTCATAAAAGTTTGTGGTGCATTCTCTGCTAACCAAGCCAACACCTGCCGTTTCATAGAAACATTGTAATCTGAACTTTGTAGCCACTCAGTCAGTAAATACTTATCGTTCAAACTTTTTTCAAATGCTATTCGAGCGGCATTATATGATGTACCAATACAAATATTCTGCTCTCTTAAATACTCCTGCATACGAGCAAACAATACTGCAATTGTATTGTTATTCCCTAATGATAAAAGAGAATGCATATTGGTCGCATTATACAAACGTATTATCTTTTCCATCACATTGTGAACATTTTCAACACAAGCAATATTTGCTATAAATGCCAAAGAAAAAGTAATATCTTTATTTTGACCATTAGGAATAAGCTTATCCTTAGTAAACGGCACAAGTTCTTCTACTGTTTCAATGTGCCATTCACTTTTGATTAATTGCTCTATAATTCTTTGAATGAGAACAGTTTTTGAAATAGAACAAATTGATGCCACATCAGAAACGTGCAAAACAAGCCAACCAACAAAGAGTACGAATGATGATGAGGAACCATTCTTTATTACATCTTCTGCCATTTCCACAATTATCTTTCTCAACACTGTTGTGTCAAGCAACTCAATGACCTGCGTCAATATTCCTTTTTCATTTAACGTTCTGAATATAATCTCCGCTTTGCCAGTATATGCATCTAAGCACAATAATAGAAGATTGCGTTTTGCTAATATAGACAAGGAGGAGTTCTCTATGATAGCATGTATATTGGCAACGATAACCTTGACATCATTAGATGTGTCGTATGTGAAAAATGCAGGAATATATTCAGTATAAGCTACATCTATTATATTTTTTCTCGCCAATACAGTAAGCACTTCAGATATTGCATAAGAAGTGTCTTTGTCTTTTCTTGTTTTATTCCATCCATCAAAGCTTACACCTTTATAGATAACTGTATAGATATTGCATACGATTTCCGTTACCAATTCCATTCCACGAATAGAATTGTCTGAAACAAGCCAATGTGCAACCAAATTCTTGTAAATATTCTTCAAATCTACAATACCGATCTTGCACATCCATGGTATTTCTTTTGCTACTTCATTAAGGGATGAATATATGGACGAAAGCAATGAATATTCATTATATGATACAACAGAAACCAATGTGAACACATTTTCTGCGCCCACAATCTGCAGTAAAATTTCTAAGACTTTTATGTTTTTGACTTCTTTTAGCCAACAAAGAACCTGCTGCGGTTGCGTCATAATTAACAATGTCAAGAATTCTCTTTTCTGGACTATGCTAATCATGTTATCCATTAACCAGATCTCAAATGGCTTTATCTTTTTCAAGAAGTCACCTACATCAACAAAAACATCGTTTTTATCTAATTCATTATAATTATCTATATTTTCTTTATTGTAGTTCTCCTCACTTTTTAAAAGCGACAACTTTAGTAGAATCTCGTAAATCTCACGACTGAAATAATCAGAGTTAATTGGTGAGCCATCCTCGTTCAACGCTTGATTATGATATAGCAAGTTCAATACGTCATAACAATAATCAGTACCAAACACTTCCAATAAAAAGCGCATGGTAAGTTCTCCTTTTGAAAGGTATGCGTATACAGAACGCTTGCGGATAAAAAACAAGAATCGTTCATGTAAGTGTATGATAAAATGTTGCTTGTCACCAAACATTGCCACGCCATTGAATGGATAATATTCTATTAACCACAGATATAGATGATGCCAATATTCTGGAATATCAACATCTGCATGACTTTCCGTTTCTGCAACAATAATACTATGAACACTCTCAGAATCAAGCAATAATGCCAAATCCTTTATATTGTCTTCTGTCGTTTCACGAATGAAGCGAAGAACAAGCTGGGGGCTTGTATCTAAAACCACAGCAAGACATCTTTGTTTCTCGTAATATCCAAATGCTGTAGATTTCAACCATGACAAAATCAGATTCCATCCAGTTTTTTCATTCTCATCAACAAACTGACGTGGTATATGCCTTGCCAATAATGGATTGTCCGTAACATATCCCTGCAGAAAACGCATACAATCAAAATTCTGAATAGTCCAAACTACTATGTTTTGATTGTGTTCACTATCTTTTCCGACAAACCAATGAGTAAGTAATATATTTAACTGCCACTTGTCAAGCTGTCTTGTTAACCGCTCAAAACAATAGGATGCGCTAAAGCATAATCCAAATACTGATTCTTCATTTTTGAAAAACATAAGATCTTCAAAAAGATCAAAATCATGCATACTCCATTCTGGAAGACAGAATCCATATTTTAAGTAATGAATCAGATTGTCCAAACGTTTCCTTTGGACAGAAGAAGGATTATCATTTAAAGAAATTGACAGTATTATCCTTTCCAGTTCTGTACGCAAACGCTTAGGAAACTCAGAATAGAAGTCCTTTTGCTCAATAGAGCCAATGTTTAAGTTTAGAGTATCAATCTCTATATACGAATTTTTGTTATCATATTTACCAAGACATTCCTCTAATATTTTTGTAAAACAAGATTGGCAAAACTCATTCCAATTCGCATAAAGTCCTTTGGCGAATTGCTCATCCGCCATCTTGAAATGGAATGATATTTTGCCTACATGAATCATTATGTATCTCCTTTATTTTTATCTGTATCTTCTTCGATATTACCCCCAACAGTAAAGTCTGTAGTCAGGATTTTCATCATGTAACTTTGATAGCCTTTCTGAACTTCAGAGGTGTTGCTTCCATCAAGTCCGTCACGCCACAAATGGTAACACTCTTCAAAATACTGCATTTGTTGCGCTCCTAACCAATAAGCCTCCATCTTTAGGTGTGCAGGAAGTAAGGAACGAACCAATTGCAAGCATTTGTTTCGGAATTGAGGAGAATGAGTCCTTGCTGTCCAACCTGTAAAGACTATAGTCACCGTAAATGGTTCTGAGGGAATGAAAAGATTTTTTTCTATCACATACATCGCCTCGCAAAGATTATTCAATTCTTGTAAATAGCGACATAGTGTATTCGCCCAGCCATTCAGTTTTTCCTTGTCTTCTGAACGTCCAAGATTCATCCATTCACCATCTTCCTCATTGCGGAATACCAATAAATACTCACGCTCCAGTTCCACGATCTTGTAATTGTTGAGATTGATTCCATTACGGAATAATCCACCACTGATGAAATTCGTGTTGAATATCGGTAGATTCTTATGTATGTATTTATATCTCAACTGCTTTTCTTTTTCTGTAGATGGAGCCTTGTTTGGAATGATAGGCATAACCGACTCTTCATCAAGCATCTTCTCATCTATCAGCATAGAGTTGAGCTTGTCTCTAAAATGCTTGCCTTTACTACTTTCCCCCATAATGATTAGATTATGGCTTGGCAACACATTACCAACAGACACTTGCTCATTATTCCGAAATCCAAGAAGAAGTGATACATATTGCTTTATGACAGCAACATTTTTTACTGACCGTTCATCCATTATATCCATAGCCTTGAAACGGTCACGAGTCAGAATTGGCAATGCTTGCAAGAATTTCATTCTGCGACGTATCATCTCTGTCTCCATCTCACCATAACTGCCAAACTCGTATTGCCACTTTTGTTCGCTATCTACACCATACAGGTTGTCAAGAAAATCAAGATAGCGTAGTTTCATTTTTGTGTTCACACCATCCTCACGCAAGGACAACAAAGTCTTCACGCTATCTAATTCACCTAAACCTCTTTCAATGACTTTATCGAACAAAGCAAGATAACTACCAAAGTTCTTTACATCCTCTTTTTCTTCATTGGTCATATTTTTAGTGAAGTCCTTTTCGCTTGTTTTGTAACAATGTGGAAGGTCATTTTCCAGAGGATAATGCTCATATACGTCTCTGTATGTAGCTTCACGCAAGCTTTCTGTTGGGCAGTTCTCCCAACTTCCATCTTTAGTTTTGTGTTCCTGTAAGTAGAAACGCATTCTTGATGTACTCTTCGTAAAATAGAAAGCACGTAACTTCTCCTTGAAACGCTTGAAATCTATTGCAACCGTTTCATTACCCACTCTAACCTTTATGAGACTAAGGTCGTTGGGAATTTCCAACTTATAAATTCCCTTAAAATCATTTTTCCTACGGTATTCACAGATTCCGTCTGGAGTATCTTCATAGAAATAACAGGTCTTGAAGTTTTTAATTCCCTTAATGTCCATCAATATGTGATACAGTTCCGTTTCAGTTTTCTTTTGCGTTGGAATACTGACACGGACATCCTCAACGGCTCCGTCATACCACTCATCAGGACTTAGTACAGCGAAATCATCTTGTGGTTTTGCCTCTATTTTCACTGCCCCAGCAATATAGGACATGGCAGTATGGAAAACCTGCACCAATACGTCGATGGCATCCACGTCTGTTTCAAGTTCTATATCAGCACTAAATAATAAGTTTTGAGGCTCAACGATACTCACTTCACCTATGTTTTCACATAAGTTACGATGTTTGTGGAAAAAACATCTTACTCGTTTAGTAATGTCAGTACCTTTGAAAAACGGAGACAAACGTAAACGGACATGATATATTCCATGCTCACAGTCTGTTTCAATACCAACATTTTCCACAGCAGGAAAATGTGCAAGAATCAACTTACGATAATCATCCGTAGTTACAGGTGAGGTAGGATATACTTCATTGTCTGGAAACAAACCATACTTTTGAATAGAATATTTGCCATTAGTATCTGAAAGATAGTCTTCCAGTTTAAAACTAAGCTTATACGACAATTCGGTCAAGGCATAATTGGCCACATCTGCAATGGTCACACCTGGGTCATGTGGATTGAAGTCAGTCCACACATCCCCAGATAGTCCTTGTATTTCTTGAATGGTTCTCTTTTGCAATTCGGCATAGAGTTCATCTTCTGACTGCCTGCTAATATATATACCATTGTCGCTCATTGTCGTATAGTTTATGGGTTATACACTATTTGTGAAGTTCCAAATTTTCTCTATTCGATACGCTATGTCCTTCACTCCTTTTTTATCTCCTTTACTTCGCATTTGCAGAAATAGTTGGTCATCTTTATAATACCAACGTATCTTGATGTTTCCCGACCATCCCCACCAATGTTTCTGTGGTGATAGGATTTTTCTATCTTTACCACTACAGTGTGAGGCTGTCGCCACGCACAGGTAATAGGAATCTTCTCGTTTATTGTAACATGAAGCATAAACTCGATAGATTCTGCAGCCATCAATTTCTTTATCTACAGCGGACTCTACAGGTAATTGATACCAATCGCCATCTGCCGGTATAGTCAAGTACGCATCAACCGAAGTTTCACTTGCTTGCTCAGGCTTTATCCTCTCTTCTGTACTATCTTCTTTTAGAGATTCATTCTCTGGCATATCAGTAGCAAACAATGGTTTGTCATCTACGATGTTGACCACAGAATCTATCAGAAGCGCAAAATGCTCTTCTGTCGGAACATTTCCTTTACGGAAATAGTTCTTTAGTTCTTCTCTATTTTTCTTGTTGTCGCTCATACTCTAACCAATTATAAAGTTTGTACCAATACTTGAATCTTCAATTCCTTCACCAACATCGGTGATTGTGATATTTATATCCTTGGGATAAAGGATACCGCTTTCAGTACTACTGAGGTAATACACATCTTCGAGTTTACCCTTGGCATCATAAGATGGCTTATTGTGTCCTCCTTCGATAGTTAAAGAGACACAACGCTCTATACCTTCGTCATTCACCAACCATGCTTTCAGTTCCTCATACGAGTAGCGTTTGCCGAGTTCTGGTAGTTGCGCCTTGACGAACCACGGCACAAAGAAATTGTAGATACGTCTGTATAGTCTCCTCCGCGCTTCATCTGCATCTCCATCTTTCTTTAATATAGCCGTCATGTTGATTGTTATCGTCTCGTATGTAGGGTTAACCACTCGGATCTTGGCAAATGGTGAAACAAAACTCTTTATATATTGTTCTATCTCTGTCAATTTCCAATTTGGCAACTGTGGCAACACACGCTTCTCGGGATGAGGGAACACAACTATACGGACATCACTGCTATCTTTAGCCACAGGTATGCAACAAACTTTTTCGATGTCATCAAACCGCTCTAATATCATTTTCTCATAATCACAGCCATTCAAGGCACGATTGCGGGTTGATATGCGAGTAGTGGTTCTTATCGACATCGCTTTTTCATCTTCGGCAAGTTTTCCACCAAAGCCATCCATAGGTTGACTTACTTCCAACACCCTTGGATCTTCAATAGCCAAGGCAGATATTGAATCCGCTGGTAGCTGCCTACCAGCACCATTTTCACATTGTACCTTGAAACAGTTCAGATAGATGCCATCAACAATGATATTGTTGGGAGCTACATCATTTTCAAAACCAATTCTAATCCAAACCTCGTTACTTGTAAACAGGTATTTGTTAGTGTTGTCATAAGTGTTTAGCACCATGAATCCACTACGTGTCAATCCGTTTGTGTCTTCTTGCAAGATGCACTCCGATGGGAAACGTTTCCATTGGCTTTCACCACAATTACTATACTCTATAACGGATGCGCCACTATCTTTGACAGAACCTATACGACTACCATATTTCGCATACCGCAGATTGAAATAGAACCTTATTTGCTTAACATGGTCTATTTCTGTAAGACTGAGATATACATAATGTTTGCCAAGGTCTGGAAGTAGTGGTATATTGCCATTTTCCAACTCAACTTTCTCATATCCATTGGTATCATTGATTCTATATAATATACCTTTTTCACCTAAACAATCTGCTGCTGTATAAGACAATGTTGTATCTGCAAGCATCGGCATTACAGGCATGTTCGGTACAGGTTTCTGATTTCTTTCCTTAGCCTTGCTGTTATATACCATGACCTCTGCAAATTGCTTACGATATACATCCATGCCAAAGCCAATGCTTGGCTCACTCAACCGTATGCGGTAGAATCCATTTGCCTTCTTGGTATAAGCATACGAGTTGTTTGTTCCCAGTAGTGAATTGTCGGCAATATTTAAAGTCAACGCCACATCTTCCTTAACATTTCTGTTCTTGTCAGTTTCAAACAGTTGAATAGGGGAGTTGCCGCAAACATTCCATTGACTATTTTCCTGCCACTCGCAGATAGCCTTAAAATTGTCATTTTTTATAGGCAGCTCTAAGTCATAGTCTTTATATAATAAGGTGTAGCCACCATCAGGTATTTTGTTCCATGTTCCTCTCAGAACCACGCTCTGAATTTTCTTCACTGCCAGTTCTTCATTACCGAAAATGAACCACGAACCTTTTTCGCCTGTTGTACCAAACGGATAGAATGGTTGCGTGGAGTCCATTTCGCCAACTTCACTATACAGGCTAAAAGTACGCATGTCTAAAACCTCTACCTTTATTTGAATATCCCTAAACAGGACACTTGCCATTTCTGTAACGTTGATAGGCAAATCATTGATGAGTATGCGTACTGTAGGATATGCCGTATCTATACCATGAATGTCTTTGCTACAAACAGAAAGAGGATTATCTCCATCTGCAATTGTAAATGTAAACAACAGACATTCTTCTTGCTTATTGTAAACAACAGAAAGTTCTCTCTCCGTCCAACCATCCTCATTGCTTGTAAACAAACGAAATGTTGTGTTGTCTGCAACCGATTGCGCCAAATCCATTCTTCCTGCCATCATAAAGCGAAGAGACACATTTCGTGTTCCCTCTGCAAGTAATAGCATAGGAGAGGCTATAGCCCAACCTAACTCTTGCTGCTTGTTGGCAGGATTGTTGTTTTTAAAGAGCACGCCATTATCCTTACCTTCAAGGGCTATAGGGGCAGTGATAACTCTTGTTCCTTGTAGAAACAGAGTATGTGCAGATTCGAGTATGGTTGGAACAACGTATGCTTTTTCTGCAAGAGAATAATATAGCGTATTTCCTTCCGTACTTTCGCCTGCAACAAAACGTGTACCCATTGAAAGTGAAAACGTCTTGTTTACCATCTCCGTATTTGGATGCAAGATAACGTATGTACTATCTTGAATAGCATCTTTCGGTGTCGCCTTTAATATCTCATGAAGATAGAAACTTGGTAATTCCTCAAACTTATGGTTAAACCGTTTCACAATGCGGCAGTAGTTTCGTACAAAAGTAAGAAGCAGTGCTTGGGCAGCATCCATATCACCGCTATTCTCTATCTGCTCCATATAAAAGTTGAACTTCGACTGAATATCCGCTACAGCGCCGAGCATCGAGAAATATGGACGATTATTCTCGTCCAACATTCTTTGTATGAAGTTACGCCTGCGAGGAGAGGCATTTGCTATCGG
>ERZ780032.346-NODE-346-length-17493-cov-3.606549_pt1 | contig 17493 bp, 17 predicted proteins | sample MGYA00511856_ERZ780032 | MGnify/ENA primary metagenome ERZ780032 (study PRJEB29588, sample SAMEA2147983) | human gut metagenome | biome: human gut; feature: human-associated habitat; material: faeces | place: Denmark | collected 2008/2010 ...
ATGGTATTTATTTGGGAAAAGATCTAAACAATTATCCGGTCTATATACCATTGAAAAATTTACCCAAACATGCATTTTTTACTGTAATGCCAGGGGCAGGAAAAACAAATACAATGTTACATATATGCTATAGCTTGTGGAAAAATTGTAATGTACCATTTTTAGTTTTAGAACCGGCTAAAAAAGAGTACAGAGCATTGTCTCAAACGGATATTGATGATTTAATAATTTTTTCCCCTTCGTCTGGTTCAAGATTCCCTATGGCTATAAATCCTTTTGAATTTGCAATGGGTTTATCATTATCAGAGCATATACAGAATTTAATGAATGTATTTGAAGGTGCTTTTCCTTTAACACCACCATTACCAGCATTATTGGATAGAGCAATCGAAGGTGTATACAATGATCATGGCTGGGATGCTGATGATATTAATGAAGGTAATAAGGAGTATCCGACTATTTCTGAACTATATGACAGACTCGAATTTGAATTAAAGAATACAGATTATGATGGGGAAGTCAGAGGCAATATGAAATCGGCATTGGAGATGAGAATTGGAGGATTGCTCAGGAGAGATCTTGGTAATGTTTTTGACGTTAAGATATCTAGTTTGAAGCCAGAGGAGCTTATTCAGCATCCAATAATAATAGAAATGGAATCAATGGGAACTGGTCCATCAAACTTTATGACTCTTATGATATGTACGCTGATTAGAGAAGTATTGAAAGCGGATCCTAAAGGCAATGATAACAGAAGTGTCCGCCATGTAATATTTATAGAGGAAGCACATAATTTGATAGCAAATGCAACGGGAGAAATGGTTACAGGAGATGCCAATCCTAAAGTGGCAGCTACAAATTATATAGTTAAAATGCTTGCAGAGGTTCGGGCTTTAAGAGAGGGAATCATAATTGCGGATCAACTTCCAACGGTGATGGCAGCCGAGGTATTAAAAAATACTGGATTAAAAATAGTACATAGATTGACAGCAGGGGATGACAGGGCAGTAATTGGAGAAATGATGTCAGCCAATGGAATGCAGATTGAGTCAATTGCAACATATATGCCGGGTGATGCATTAATTTCATATGAGGGATTAATGCGGCCATTTAAGATGACGATAGCAGAATTTAATCTGAAAGATGCTCCTGCTACAGAAAAATTATATGAGTTAATGTCTATTAGAGATTTACAAAGGCACATATCAAAGGAAACATTTGCAATAAGACTTCAAAAGAATAAGCAAAATTGGATGAAGGAATGGCGTATTGCGGTGGTTGTTTTTGAACAATTACAAAATGATTGCTCAAAAATTGATATGATCGAATCTATAAATGAGTATGAAATACTGGTAAATACAATAGTAAAGGATCAGATTGGCGTAGAGAAATGCATTAACAAACTAAAAAAATTAGTAAAAAAATATAAAAATACTTTAGATCTGGCAATGGAGGTGGATCATGAAGATAATGAGTTTTATAGGCATATGAATGAAAGCATACAAAAACTAATAAAAAATACGCAAATTGTATTACAAAAAGACAGGAGAAATGTGAAATGAGTAATGTAAGATATTTGATTTTAACACGAGAAAAAAAATTTGGTGGCTCTTTTGTACCTTATGAAATAAATATTGATGGTCAATGGGTAGCAGAACTAAATAATGGGGAAACTATAAATATTCCACTAGATTTTTCTAAACATGAATTCTATATGAGAGCTAGGTTTTCAGATTCGACATCATTAAGTGAAGGTCTTGTTATACCTAAAGATATATTTGATCATAGGCTTTATTGCAGACATAAGGCAGGCTTGACTAAGGCAAAGCTTTTGTGGGAAATAGACCAAAACCTAGAAAACCAAAATAACGAAATTCGCCAGGAACAAAGGCATAATTCGGTAATTATTAAGGAGATTAACGGTTTATTAGAGTCAATAGAAGAAAAACCAATTGGACTCAGAGATTATTCGATTTTGACTCAGTTATCTCAGGATACGAAAAATTCAGATATATATGCAAAGTGGCTTGAAAAAACAAAAAATGACTGTATCTCAATGGTACTAAATCAGTATATGGATCATAAGTGGGGCTACGAGCGTTTGTTTATGCCTATTCATGATTTATGCACAATTCCTGAATTTAAGGAAAACTACTCAAGATATTTAAAATATTTTGATTATTATATAAAGTCTAAGAATGCTATAAATAGTGTTTTAACAGAAGATAATCCTATAGAAGAGATCATTGAACTGTCAAAAGGAAGCAGAAAAATCCATGATCATATTTCAGATGATTTGGCTAAAGCAATCACTGATATTGATAATTATTATAAAAATGGTGATAATGAGAAAGCTCTTGAAAGTTTACTGTTGGTTAATGTAGATGAGAAAGATTTATGGGGCATAAAAAAATTGCTTATAATATCTGCAATGACAGAAGGTGCGACAGATGAAGAGACAGAGAAATATATGGTTATAAAACAATTTTATAAAGATGTCTATTTACTGTTGGATGATACAAAAAGTGAAAAAACGTATATTGATACGGTTGATGAAATTATTGCTGAGACAATAAGATGTTCTTACACAAAAGTATTTACAAAAGTTGATGAGATGCTGGACGAGTTCCTTGAATATACATGTAAGACGCTTGATATACCAGGCTCTCAATATAATATACTTCAGAAGGTATTTGCTTATTTTGAAGCATATGAGCAGGAAAAAAGAATTTTGGAAAACATGGTAAATAACTATATTACAAGAAGTTCTGAACAAGAGGATCGCCTAACCTTTTTGCAAAAAGGAAGTTATACTAATTTTAATCTTGGAGATAGTGCTTCACAGGGAAGTGGTTTTATTGAAGATGGAAATATGAAATATGAATATAGAAGTGTTAATTGGGACAACAAGAAAATAGAAGAATATTTTGAAAATCTTTCACTCCAAAATAGGGCAGTAGAATATCCATTTGTTGTTCAAGAATGGAACAAGGAAGTAAGTATTAATATAAGCAATTTCGACGTCGAAGCTATAGGGCGGCTAATTGCTGATGCATTTATAGAAAATTATGGAGAGCGTTTTTCGGTTCGATTAGGAACATCTAAAACGATGGATAATTATTCTGAACCTATGGATACGATATCTATAATGGCTGATAGTGACGAAGAAGCAAAAAATGGGTATTCGTGGATAGAGTACTTTGTTACGGCTGAAAAGATAAGTAATAAGCAGGTAGCATTTGCAATTTATACTTTGTATTTTCCTGCATTGGATATGGAGGTAAGCATAGATTCGAAGAGTATAATAGAGAAAAATAAGATTTGTGTGCAGAAAATTAATTTATTAAAAGAAAAGCAGAATCCAAGAATTAACCGACACATTCAGAACATAAACAATTTGATTATAGAGGTTCTTGAAAATTGGACTAATGATGTAAATAAAAATGTTGACATTTATGGATAAGTATTAATGCTGGGAGAGATGATAAATGGAACTTCTTCTGAAAATTTTAAAAATTATCGGGATAATTATAATAGTAGGCATTATAGGAATAATATTAATTGTAATATCTGGATTCTGTGGTTTGATTTTGCGATGGTTTACATATTTGGTATGTTTCATAATTGATATTTTTTATGATTCTGTAATTATAGATTGGATAGGAGAACATGATACGGCTATGCTGGTGATATGTTCATGTGTGTCTGCTTTGGGAATTGTATTGTGGTTTTTTGGACTGATACAGTCTGATGGAAACAGTCATCCTGTTTATAGCCCAAATTATTCGCATAATAATTTTAACTCATATGATACTTTAAACTCATGTTCGAATAAAAATAATATAGTTTTTGCTGATGCATCTGGTTCATATCGCAGATGGGGAGATGACTTTGTTGACTGTAAAGGCAATTGGTGTAAGTGGGGGACTGGATTTTACGATTATGATGGAAACTATATTAGATGGGGAAATATGTATAAGGATATAAGTGGAGCTTATCGCAGATGGGGAGATGATTTTGTAGACGGAAATGGAGATTGGGTACATTTATAACAGTGAGTGAAAGGAGGCATATTTATGTTTTGTAAATATTGTGGAAATGAGGTTTCAGAGAATACAAAATTTTGCACCAAATGTGGGAAAATGATAATTAGTGAACCTCTTCAGAGTAAAGTAAATACATTTGAAGTAAACGAAATAATTCAACCTAAAATGAAAAAACTAAAAAGCCAAGGTTGATAATTAGTGTAGTAGTTATTATAGTTTGTTTGCTGATTGGTGGCGTATTGGGATATTCAAATATATCGGTTCAGGATGTTGACAGAGGATATACTTGTAATTCAACTGTATCTAATGTGAAGAGATCTGAACTGTTAAAATTGGATAGTTCTTTTAAACCAAAGATAAACTATATGAATAAGGGGACAGAAATATTCAATGAAGATAAGCAGATATATGAGTATGTATCTAACGGAGAAAAGACGGATAAAGTATATTCACTATATTATAAAAAGGCAAAGGTAAAAGGAGTTAAAGCTTCAAAAGGAATGGTAATTGAATTTGATTTAGAGACAGGATGTGCAAGATCAATTCATTATGGTTTGACAGATAAAGAATTTGATAAGTTTGTATTAAAAATGGGAGAGCCAGACTATAACGATAGTGATGGAATGCGTTGGAATGAATCAAAATATGGGTGGATAGTTGCAAATTATTATGATGATTTTTCGAATATTTTTGAGCTGTTTTGTGGATTTCAGCGGTTTCAGCTACTTTTTTGGAGATTTTTCCGGCTGTTTTGCTGGGTTTTGGGAGCTGTTTTAGTGATTTCAGCGGTTTCAGCTACTTTTTTCCAGAATTTTTCCATCTTTTGGGCTGGATTGGGGTGCTGTTTTAGCGGTTTTATGGATTACAGCTACCCAAGCAAGACCTGTCAGCTATCAACATATGGCTATTGTACACTATGCTAATTTAGTGTGGGGAATATCCTGCCGAAATGATGAATACCGTAATAGAAAAAAATGATGGTTCATACTGGATTTGCGGAGAGGGTGTTGGCACAGAACAAAAAACTGTTTCGGGAGAAACAGAGTATACAGTTACATGTAGCAGTAAATTTGTGCCATATGAATTTCCTGCAAATGTATTTTCAAAATAAAATATGGCTGAAAGTAAAAATCCCCGGTAGTAACTACCGGGGATTCTCTGTCTATTCAGCTACAACCTTGGCAAATTTCTTTTTACCACGTCTGATAATGAGACCATCGCCCTTGAAATCGTCGAGAGTGTATTTTGTAGAGATATCAGTTACTTTCTCATCTGCAACGGAAACACCGCCCTGCTGGATATTTCTGCGGCCGTCTCCTCTTGAATCGCAAAGTCCTGCTTTTACGAGAACAGAGATGATATCAAGCTCTCCGTCAGGGAAGTCCTCAGCTGTAACGGTAACTGTAGGCATATTTGCATTGTTGGCTCCACCTGCGAAAAGTGCATGGCTTGCCTCTTTAGCCTTTGCGGCTTCCTCTTCACCGTGAACAAGCTTTGTAAGCTCGAATGCCAGGATTTCTTTAGCTTCATTGAGCTGTGCGCCCTCCCAGCGTTCCATCTTGTCAATTTCCTCGAGAGGAAGGAAGGTGAGCATTCTGATACATTTAAGGACATCGGCATCAGAAACGTTTCTCCAGTACTGGAAGAACTCGAAAGGTGTTGTCTTGTTAGGATCAAGCCATACTGCACCGGACTGTGTCTTGCCCATCTTCTTGCCCTCAGAGTTTAGGAGCAGATTGATTGTCATAGCGTATGCGTCTTTTCCAAGCTTACGTCTGATAAGCTCTGTTCCACCGAGCATGTTGCTCCACTGGTCGTCTCCACCGAACTCCATGTTGCAGCCGTATTTCTGGAAAAGTGTGTAGAAATCGTAGCTCTGCATGATCATGTAGTTAAACTCAAGGAAGGAAAGACCCTTTTCCATACGCTGCTTGTAGCACTCAGCTGTAAGCATACGGTTTACTGAGAAATGAGCACCAACCTCGCGGAGCACATCCACGTAGTTTAAGTCCATCAGCCAGTCAGCGTTGTTTACCATGATAGCTTTGCCCTCGCCAAAGTCGATGAAGCGGCTCATCTGTTTCTTGAAGCACTCTACGTTGTGGTTGATAGTCTCTGTTGTCATCATCTGGCGCATATCTGTACGTCCTGATGGATCACCGATCTGTGCGGTACCTCCACCGATAAGCACGATAGGCTTGTTTCCTGCCATCTGAAGTCTCTTCATAAGGCAAAGAGCCATGAAATGTCCAACGTGAAGGCTGTCTGCTGTAGGATCAAAGCCGATGTAGAAGGTAGCCTTTCCGTTGTTTATAAGCTCTTTGATTTCTTTTTCGTCTGTTACCTGCGCGATAAGACCGCGGGCAACTAATTCGTCATAAATTGTCATGATTTTCCTCCTGATAAGTTGAATCTGTATTCTGAAAAATAAAATATCCCCCTCATCCATTTAAGGACGAGGGGGATTTCTCGCGTTACCACCTTAATTTGCATCCTGCTCGCACAGGAATGCCTCCGTGAGTTGTCACACATTATTCGACATATATTATATAGTGAAAATAGCCGATTCTGCTAACACTCCGGCACTATAACGTGTGCCAATACGTTGCGGCTTATTAATCGAACCGGCGATATTTAACCATCCGGTATGACGTTCGGTGCAAAGCTCCGGGATGTATTCCAGGTCTGTTTCCTTGCGCCTCTCACCTGCCGGCAGCTCTCTGTAAGTATTGCAGAAATGTACTTGTTCCCATCAAAGCCTGTTGAAATGTAATTGTGCTTCAATTGACGATATTATAGCTGTTTAAGAAGGGGTTTGTCAAGGGTGCAAAAAGCGGTGTATGAAAAGTATGAAAAGCTTTTTAATTATTGCACTCTGACCTGTGGTGATGTATACTTTGAATAACAAACAAACTTTGGTTATGAAAGGAAGAAAAAATGAGCATATATTATATTATTATGAGTATGATTGACGGCTTTGAGGCGTTTATCAATCTGGCAGTTATGGTACTGACAATTATTGCATCATGGATTATGTATGCAAAGGCAGGAGAGCCCGGCTGGGCGGCTATTGTACCGTTTTACAGCTCATACGTCAGATTTAAGATTGCAGGGAAAAAGAAGCTGTTCTGGGGATATCTTGTGGCTACTATCGGAATTATAGTGGGATGTATTATATTGATGTATGAGATTATTGCATCAGGACTTTCTGTTATGACATCCGATTATATGGGATCGTATTATGATTCTACCTATGGATATGGTGTAAGCAGTATCGGAAATCACATGGGCATGCTGATATTTGCGGTTATTCTGATTATTGCAGCAATGATTGCGGCATTGGTTATGAATATCCTCTGCTGTGTCGGACTGGCACATGCGTTTGGCAAGGGAGCAGGATTTGCCTGCGGACTTATATTCCTGAATGTGATTTTTATCTGTATTATTGCCTTCAACAAAAACATTGTTTATGTGGGAGATGGATATAATAGTAATAATAACTACTATAATCCATACGGTTCAAACGGATACGGTCAGCAATATGGTCAGAACATGTACGGAAACGGAGCAAACCAGCAGTACGGTCAGAACATGTACGGAAACGGCGCAAATCAGCAGTACGGTCAGAACATGTACGGAAACGGCGCAAATCAGCAGTACGGTCAGAACATGTACGGAAATGGGGCAAATCAGCAGTACGGCCAGAACATGTACGGAAACGGAGCAAATCAGCAGTACGGCCAGAACATGTACGGAAATGGCACAGCTCAGGGAGGGGATGCTCAAAATTCCTACGGTACATCACAACAGCAGTCATGGAATGATGAGTATAACAACAAAGATTACGAATAAATAATAAGAATAAAGCGCATGAATAAAAGCTATAAATAAATGTTATAGTACAAAATTGTATCATTCTCTTGACATATAGAGTCAGAGGGCTATAATACAAAACAAGATTTAAATAAATATGTTCACCAAAATTCGTTGATGAGAACAAGGTCCGATTTGTATTTATTTTCAGAGAGCCTGTGGGCGGTGCGAACAGGTAATGGTCAGATTGGAATATCCTCTCTAAGAAGCGGGCTGAAAGCATTAAGTGTGTCTGTAAACCTCGCCGGTGTCCACCGTTATATGGAAAGCATATGCTGGTATGCAGAGTGTCACAGTAATACACTGTGGAATCAGGGTGGTAACGCGGATTATTTCGTCCCTTTTCAGATTATGTCGATCTGGAAAGGGATTTTTTAATTCCATAAAAGAGTTTTAGTGAGCAGAAAAATGTTAAGGAGGCTTACAATGAAAGCATTACAAAAAGTAAGTAAATTTTTATCAGACTACACATCGATAGTTGTCATAGCAATCGCCGTAGTCACATTTCTGGTTCCGAATCTGATGGCCTGGGTAAATCAGATGCTGTTTGTGGATCCGGTATCCAACAAGTTCACATGTCAGTCAATCATTATCGGAATCATCATGTTTAGTATGGGACTTACACTTACGACACAGGATTTCAAGATACTCGCACAGAGACCATTTGATATATGTGTAGGTGCGATCGCACAGTATCTTATCATGCCGTTTCTCGCATTTGGTATCTCAAAGGCATTGAATCTGCCTGACGGAATCGCACTTGGACTTATCCTCGTAGGCTGCTGTCCTGGTGGTGTTTCTTCAAACATTATGTCATACCTCTGCGGTGGTGATGTGGCATTCTCAGTTGGAATGACAACAGTTTCCACATTGCTCTCACCATTTATGACACCGCTTCTGGTATCATTGCTCGCAAGCGGAACACATGTCTCAATCAAGGCGCTTCCGATGTTTGTGTCAATCATTGAGACTGTAATCTTTCCTGTAGCGGTTGGATTTTTACTCAACTACCTGCTTGGAAAGAAAAAGGCATTTGCCGAGGCTCAGAAGGTCATGCCGGGTATTGCGGTGCTTGGTCTGGCATTCGTTGTAGGTGGTGTTGTATCATCACAGGGCTCAAAGTTCTTTACATCAGGAGTAGTAATTTTTGCGGCAGTTCTGTTACATAACGGACTTGGATATCTGCTCGGATACGGTGCAGGAAAGCTGGTAGGCATGAACACAGCCAAGAAGAGAACCATCTCTATCGAGGTTGGTATGCAGAATGCAGGTCTTGCCACAAACCTTGCCACCACTACAGCACAGTTTGCTTCAACACCTGAATCAGCCATCATCTGTGCAGTGTCATGTACATGGCATTCAATCTCAGGCACACTGCTTGCCGGAGCCTTTGCATTAAAGGACAAAATGGCTGCTAAAAAGGAAGAAGAATCCGCTGAGACAAAGACAGCATAAAGAGAATGAATACTTATTATAACCGATTGGTAAATTAAACAAAAATCATAGAAATTAAAAATAAATTATGTATAAAATATTTATTGAAATTTGTTAAAAAAAGAGTAAACATAATATACAAATAAAATTAAGATAAACAAAAGAAAGAGGTAATAATATGAGTGGAATCTTAATGATGGTAATAGCCATTGTTGTGCTCGGTGGAGCATACTTATTATATGGCCGTTATCTGCAAAACAAATGGGGCATTGATCCAAATGCCAAGACTCCTGCCTACGAGATGGAGGACGGAGTGGACTATGTACCGGCCGATACCAATGTAGTATTCGGACATCAGTTTGCATCTATAGCAGGTGCAGGCCCAATCAACGGACCAATTCAGGCAGCTATTTTCGGATGGCTTCCGGTTCTGCTTTGGATATTAATTGGTGGTGTATTCTTTGGAGCTGTTCAGGATTTTGCATCTATGTACGCTTCAGTTAAGAACAAGGGTCGTACAATCGGTTACATCATCGAGGAGTACATCGGTAAATTAGGAAAGAAATTATTCCTGTTATTCTGCTGGCTGTTCTGTATACTTGTTGTTGCAGCCTTCGCAGATGTCGTAGCCGGAACCTTCAATGGTTTTGCTGCTGATAAAGCAGGTGAGGTTACAAAGGTTGTAGCCAACGGAGCAGTTGCAACTACATCAATGCTTTTCATCATAGAAGCAGTTGCACTTGGTTTCTTCCTTAAATACTCTAAGTTCAACAAATGGATTAACACACTTGTTGCAATCGCATTACTTATAGTAGCTATAGCACTGGGACTCAATTTCCCAATGTATTTAAACCTTGGTGTATGGCACATAATTATATTTGTATATATACTTATAGCCAGTGTTACACCTGTATGGGCACTGCTTCAGCCACGTGATTACCTTAACAGCTACCTGTTAATCTTCATGATCGTAGGTGCGATAATCGGTGTATTCGTTGCAAATCCTGCTTGTAACCTTGATGCTTTCACAGCATTTGCAATCCCTGATGCAAACGGAAACCCACAGTATCTGTTCCCAATCTTATTCGTAACAATCGCCTGTGGTGCAGTTTCAGGTTTCCATTCACTTGTATCATCAGGTACTGCTTCTAAGCAGATAAAGAATGAGAAGAACATGCTTCCTGTTTCATTCGGTGCCATGCTTATGGAGAGTATGCTTGCAATCCTTGCACTTATCGCAGTAGCATCATTCGGTAAGGGAGAGGCAGCAGCTCAGGGACTTACAACACAGCCACAGATTTTCGCAGGAGCTATCGCAAACTTCCTGTCAGTAATCGGTTTACCACACTCACTTGTGTTCACACTGATTAACCTTGCTGTATCAGCCTTCGCTCTGACATCACTTGATTCAGTAGCCAGAGTCGGACGTCTGTCATTCCAGGAGTTCTGGCTTGATTCAGACACAGATGATGACAATATGAGTCCATTTGTCAAGCTGATGACAAACAAATACTTTGCAACAATCATCACACTGGTACTTGCATTCCTGCTTACAAAGGTAGGCTATGCAGAGATATGGCCACTGTTTGGTTCAGCTAACCAGCTCTTATCAGTACTTGCACTTGTTGCCTGCGCAGTATTCTTAAAGAAGACAAAGCGTCAGGGCTGCATGCTCTGGATTCCAATGGTATTCATGATGGCAGTTACATTTACTGCACTTGGCATGACAATCTACAAGCTTACAAAGGCATTATTCTCTGTAGGACTTGACCTTGGAAATTCATTACAGCTTATATTCGCAGTATTACTGCTCATCCTTGGTGTGCTTGTTGCAATTCAGGGTGTGAAGAAGCTCTGTGAGAAATCAGAAAGCAAGAAAGCTGCAGCTTAAGAAGTAAAATATAATGGGAGCCTGATATCAGGCTCCCAATTCTCTGTCCTTTCCCATGAAAAATACTGCTAAAGCTTCCGGACCAACATGGCTTCCGGTGCAGAAATCATAGGTGGTATTTATCACATCGCGCACCTTTATGCGCTTTTTAATCTGTTCAATCACATAGAGCGAATCTTCATATGCGTCAGCATGTGCCACTCCGATAATCTGATTTTCAGGGTCTGTAATGTTGTCACATAACAGATTGACAAGCTCATTTAATACGGCTTTTCGGCCACGACATTTTCTGAACTGTACAATATATCCGTCTTTGCTGCCCCTTAGGATAGGCTTGATACTTAGCATGTTGCCAACCAAAGCGGTGGTTCCGCTTAATCTGCCGGTTCTTGCAATATACTTTAAATTGCCCACGGTAAACACACCGTTTAATCTGGCAGGATAGGTCTCTATCGTGTCAGCCACCTCATCAAAGCTCATGCCCTTCTCACGCATTTCGCTGGCGTATATTGCGAGAAGTCCCTGTCCGAGGGAAGCATTTAATGAATCCACCAGGCGTATTTTTCTGCCGTTGCTGCAATCATCAAGGACAGCATCGGCTGCGACACGGGCTGAGTTGTAGTTGCCGCTTATGTTTTTACTGAGGGAGAAATACAGGATATCCTTGTCAGCTTCAATGATTTCCCTGAAGGTATCCTCAAAGATTCCGCTGCTGATAAGTCCGGTCTTTACCTCGGCACCTTCTCTTATAGCGTCATAGTATTCCTTACCCTTTGCCCGCTCCTGTTCCGGTGTGAGGTCAGGCTCAAAGCAGGTCATTTCCTTTCCGTTGACAAGGTTTACAAATGATAGCACCTTGATTTTATATTTTTTACATAGCTCTGCAGGAATGTTTGCCGCAGAGTCAACAATTATTTCAAACATATTTACCCTCGTATTTCTATAATAATGATATGATGGTCAAAAGGTATTTTGCCCCTTTAATCATAATAATTGGTTAACTGTAGTTATGCATCACATATCTTGCAATTATATGCCATTAATATATGTGGTTGCAAAGAATAGTATATGTAGTTTTTGATACTATGTCAATGACTTTTGCTATGTTTAGTAAAAATTTAGAATATTTAGATAGAGTTATCAGGGATGTAGTGTTATAGTAGAAATAATAGATATATAGATTCAATGAAACAGAGGAAAAATATGAGTGATATAAAATTAGGCTGTCACGTAGGCATGGCAGGAAAAGATATGTTTCTGGCATCAGCCAGGGAAGCAGCGTCATATGGTGCGAATGTGTTTATGCTCTACACCGGGGCACCACAGAACACGAGAAGAAAGGAAATCTTTGAGCTCAACATAGACGCAGGCTGGGAATATGCACATGAGCATGGGATAAATGAGATAGTGGTCCACGCGCCATACATTATAAATCTGGCAAACACCGTAAAGCCTGAGACATACGAGCTGGCAGTGGAGTTTCTGGAAAAGGAGATAGTAAGGACCGCGGCAATGAAGAGCCGCATACTGGTGCTTCATCCGGGAAGTCATGTAAATGCCGGTGAGCAGGCTGGAATCGCACAGATTGTAAAGGGACTTAACACAGTGCTCAATCAGAATGATGACGATGTGTTTATCGCACTTGAGACGATGGCAGGAAAGGGCAGTGAAATAGGCCGTTCCTTTGAGGAGCTTAAGGCAATCTATGATGGAGTGGATAGGAAAGAAAGGCTGCGTGTCTGCTTTGATACGTGCCATGTAAATGATGCAGGATACGATATTGTGAACCATTATGATGAGGTTTTTGCAGAGTTTGACAGGGTGATAGGGCTTGAGCAGATAGCGGTATTTCATGTGAATGACAGCTTAAATCCTCTCGGAGCACACAAGGACAGGCATGCAAATATAGGCAAGGGAACCATCGGCTATGATACACTGCACCGCCTGGTGCATGATGAGACCTTTGCAAATGTACCAAAGATTCTGGAAACACCATGGCTTTGTGAGGAGGGCTCTGCGAAGAAGACTATTCCTCCTTATAAAGAGGAAATTGAATGGCTTCTTAAATAAGAAAGTGGCTAAAAATGTATGGAGAGGTTTGGTATTACAGACAGTAAGATAATGGAGGCATAATAGATGAAGGAAAAAACCTACGAGGGAACTAAAAAAACACAGAATGGTTTAAAGAGAATGTTTTTTTCAGCGCTTGCGATATTATTGCAGGCAGTTTTCATGGTCTATATGTTTACAAGGCTAAATGAATATGCGGCAGCAATAAACACGACCACAAGCGTCCTGGCAATCATACTTGTGCTCGGACTGTACAATCGTGAGCAGACCGCATCCATGACTACACCGTGGATTATACTGATACTGGCATTTCCGATAATGGGAGTGTCACTTTACCTGTTAGTCGGACTAAACGGCGCACCGAATAAGATGCGTGCACGGTTTGAAGAGGTGGATTCCATGCTTCTTCCATGTCTGCCTGAAAACGCAGACATACTATCCGATATGTATGAAAAGGTGCCACAGGCAGCGGGAATTTCAACATACCTGGCAAAAAATGCACTATATCCGGTATATCAGAACACTGATGTGACATATTATGATCAGGCATCAAAGGGACTAGAAGCGCAGCTTAGCGATTTATCAAAGGCCAGGAAATTTATTTTCATGGAGTATCACGCCATAGAGGACAAGGAATCGTGGCACCGTATCCAGAAGGTGCTTACGGAGCGCGTGCAGGCAGGAGTCGAGGTCAGGGTGTTTTATGATGATATGGGCTCAATCTTTTTCATAGACAGGGATTTCTCGGAAAAGATGGAGAAGCTTGGCATCAAATGCAGGGTGTTCAACCCGGTTGCACCTGCCTTTAACATGTTTTTAAACAATCGTGACCATAGAAAAATCACGGTAATTGATGGAAAAATCGCATATACCGGCGGTTATAATCTGGCAAATGAGTACTTCAACGTGACACACCCATACGGAATCTGGAAGGATACTGGAATCAGGCTTGAGGGAGATGCTGTCAAGTCGTTTACCATCGCATTTCTCGAGATGTGGAATGCATCAGAGCGCAAGGTGCCGCGCGAGGTGGATGTATCGCAATATCTGCTGCACTATGATTATGAGGCAAAACAGAGTGGATTTATCCAGCCATATGCAGACAGCCCTCTCGATAACGAGCAGGTGGGGGAGGATGTCTATATCAGTATGGCAAACAAGGCACAGCGTTATTGCTGGTTTATCACTCCTTACCTTATCATTACCGATGAGATGAGCCATGCGCTGGCACTTGCCGCCAAGCGTGGAGTTGACGTGCGCATCATCACGCCGGGCATACCTGATAAGAAACCAATATACAGCGTGACACGCTCCTTCTACAACCAGCTTGTGAAGCATGGTGTGAGAATTTTTGAGTGGACACCGGGCTTTTGCCATGCAAAGATGAGTGTGGCAGACGATATAATGGCAACCTGCGGTACCATAAATCTTGACTACAGAAGCCTTTATCACCATTTTGAAAATGGCTGTTTTATGGCGGATTGTGAAGTGGTGCATGAAATCAGGGATGATTTTATCAGGCTTTTCGCTGAGTCAGCGGAGGTGACGGAGAAGTACAGGACCGGAAGAAGTGCAAGACGAAGGCTGGGGCAGTCAATTATGAGGCTGTTTGCAGGGCTATTGTAGACTGAAAATAATGTGTATCAGGGAAGTGAGAGCATATGAGTGATTACGACAGCAAAATCATCAGAAAGCGGATAAGAGTGTACGGCTCTGTGCAGGGAGTAGGTTTCCGCTACAGAACAGAGCATGCGGCAGAAAGCGTTGGCGCAACAGGCTGGGTGAGAAATGACCCTGACGGCTCGGTATTTATGGAAATACAGGGCACAGAGGAGCAGATAGACAGGGTATTTGCAATGGTGAGTCAGGGGACTTATGTAAATATAGAGAAAATGGATGCCAAATTAATACCGGTGGTTGAGGATGAGCGGGGATTTCATACGAGAGAATCGCTTGGAGACTTCTGGGGACTATGGCACAGATAAACGGAGGCATCATATATGTTTTTTATGATGGGAATAACGGACGGCAGGAAAGACTTTGACTTCAATCAGGTCATTACCTGCGATGAATGTGGCAGGTATGGCAGGTATCAGGTGTATATGACATACATGGTGCTGTCACTGTTTTTCATTCCGTGTTTTAAATGGAACAGGCACTACTATGTGCAGACCACATGCTGTAATGCGCTTTACGAGCTTGATCCGGAAATAGGACGCAGGATAGCAAGAGGCGAGGACGTGGAGATATTGCCACAGCATTTGCAGCGTGTAAACCCGCAGTATGGTTATGGCTTTGAAAATGGAAGTGGAAACACAACAAAAAGATGCAGCAATTGTGGATATACAACTACAGAGGACTTTGAATTCTGCCCAAAATGCGGCAGGAAATTATAATGCAATGGCTTTATAATAGAAAATTAAAATTTAAGAACACATGACTTTTAAATAAGGCGATAAACTTATATGGAAATTTAGGAGGAAAACACATGGAAACCTGGTATTACGAGGTAGTGTCCATAGACGGAGACTATGCAAATCTAAAGAGATGCGATATTGAATCAGACGATCTGAAGCTTGTGGCAAGGGCACTGCTCCCACCAGAGATTATGGTGGGAGCAGACTGAAATACGAGCTGATGCAATATGAGATAATTTAGTAACATATAACCTTGAAGTAGGAGATGTTAAGAATGCAGCAGAAATCGACACAAAAAATACTGCTATTTAGTGTAGCAGCACAAAAAGTGGAAAAAATAAAAGTCCTGTGCAAAACTCTTGGAATATCGGTGCAACAGGTGGAAAAATCAGATTACGGACAGAAGCTCGGTGCGATAGCAGGAATAACCGGATTCAAAAAGGATGGTTCAAGGTATAGCGGAGCCGATTTCCCGGCGGAACTTCTGGTCTTTTCGGGTATTAATTCATCACAAATGGATATCTTTCTGGCGGAATATAAGAAGGCTGGCATCGAACCAATCGGGTGTAAGGCTATCGTGACACCGGATAATGTATTTTGGAGCGCAGATAAGCTGTTTCGGGAGATATTTAAAGAGCACTTGTTTATGAGCAGGTAAATTGTAAACGTTATTATAAAATGAAAGAAAAACCTCTATCGTGCGATTTCTAATAATTTTTTCTTTATATTTGTAAGATAACTTCTACTTACAGGAATGGTAACGTTATTTGGCAAAAAAAGTTCATTAATTCTTAGAGATAAAACTTTATTGATATTAACAATATAAGATTTGTGAGCTCGAATAAAAAAAACTGGGAGTCGTTTTGATATTTCATTTAAAGAAATTCTTTCGACAAATACATTTGATGTAGTATGAAGGATTACATCATGTCCATTTTTTTCTATATACATTATATCATTGTAAGGTATGCTAATAATATCGTTGCCCTTGTGATAATAATAAAATTCTCGACTAAATAAATGAATAAATTTATCGAGACAATTATTTATTGTGCCATAGTTAATTGGTTTTAAAAGATAGTTGAATGCTTGAACATCATAACCATCAAATACATATTCCTTAAATGCAGTAAGAAATATAATAATACCTGTGTAACCGCTTTCTCTGAGCTGTTTGCATGCATCAATTCCGGTGAATGAGTTATTGCAATTTAATTCGATATCAGAAAAGAATAAATCACATTTTAGAGTAGGCAAGGATTTAATAAATTTTTTATATGAATTAAGCCAAATAATATTTATTAAAATCCCTGTGTTAGCAGCCCATTTTTTTATTGAGTCTGAGAGTGTTATGAAATCACTTTCATTATCTTCAAGAATTGTGATGTTAATAATCATTAATTATCCTCCAATCAATTATCTAAAGGAAATAAAATAGAAACTGAGAAAATCTCAGTGCCGGGATCAAATTCTATGATGCCATTATATTTTTTTACAATCTCATTAATCCTTTTTATTCCGATGCCATGTTCGTTTTTATTAGAAGTTTTTGTGGTTAAAAGGTTGCCATTTCCTCCATAAAGGTATATACCATTTGAACTATTTGATATAAATAGTAGTAGCATATTGTTATATGGTTTAATTTCAATTTGAAGTCTACGTTTAGTCATGTCTAACTTACAGTTGGCTTCTATTGCATTATCAAGTAAAGCTAACTTGAAAAAGTAAATTCCAGTGCAGAAGTAAATTCCACACTCATTTA